>JAAUYH010045274.1_pt1 | contig 23548 bp, 19 predicted proteins | sample 7278061 | NCBI WGS metagenome assembly JAAUYH01 (sample SAMN14350203, study PRJNA611818) | marine sediment metagenome | isolation source: surface marine sediment (0.6m) | place: French Polynesia: Moorea | collected 2018-08 | reverse complement strand
GAGCCCCTGTTTTCAACCGCGCGCCAGGCCAGTTCGGAAAACCTGGGCGAGGCTATCGGGTTTGTCGATGGCCTGCAGGCTGACGGCGGCACCCAGATCGGTCTCGCCCTGGGCCAGGCCCTGGCGGATTCGGCTCCCGCAGGCATGCTGCGCCAGGTGGTATTCATCACTGACGGCAGCGTCGATCACGAGACCGCGCTGTTCAAACGGATCCAAAGCGAACTTGGTGACAGCCGCCTGTTCACCGTTGGCATCGGCCCCGCGCCCAATGTGTTTTTCATGCGCAAGGCCGCCCAGTTCGGCCGGGGCAGCTTCACCCTGATCGGCAGTACCGACCAGGTGGCCGAAAAAATGGACCAGCTGCTGCAGCGGCTGGAGAACCCGGTGCTGACAGAGCTGTGCATGGACTGGAATCAGCCAGCCGATTCCTACCCCCGCCACCTGCCCGACCTGTACCTGGGAGAACCGCTGATCGTGTCCACCCGGCTGTCCGAGTTGAAGGGCGATCTGCAGGTCTGCGGTGAGACCAGCCAGGACAGCTGGCACGAGTGGGTCTCCCTGAAGAGACATGATCAGAGCGCCGGGATCGGCACCCTGTGGGCGCGACGGAAAATCGACAGCCTGATGGATGACCTGGCCCTGGGCGGCGATGCCGAAGCCATTCGCGAGGAGGTGCTGACGGTGGCGCTGGATCACAGCCTGGTCAGCCGCTATACCAGCTTCGTTGCGGTTGACCGCAGGCCGGTGCGGGCCCTGGCCGACCCGGCCAAATCGGTGCAGCTGCCCAACCTGGCGCCGGGCGGGCTGGACATGACGCTGCCGGTCACGGCCACCGACAGCCTGTCCCGCATTGTGTTCGGCCTGGCCCTGCTCATGTTGACCGGCGTGTTTTCCCTGCGCCTGCGCAGTGAGGTCTAGCAGAATGTCGAAAATGCCAGTACATCCCTGTACTGGACGCCAACTGCCGAAAATCTGCATTTTTCAACAGCCTGCTACCCCGCAGCGTTGGCTGTGGATTGTCATCCTCGGCATTGGCCTCAGCGTCGGCAGCTGGTACAGCCTGAGCGGGCTGTACATCCAGGGCAAGGCCCTGGTGGCCCAGGTCCTGCTGAGCCAGGCCTGGCAGGAGACCCTGGAAACCGGGCTGCCGGCCAGGCCCTGGTGGTGGGCGGATACCTGGCCTGTGGCCAGAATGTCCCTGCGCGGCCGGGAGCAGATCGTCCTGAGCCAGGCCAGCGGCCGCGCCCTGGCCTTCGGCCCTGCCCATCTGCCGTCGAGCACGCCGCCGGGAGAGCGGGGACACGTGGTCATCACCGGCCACCGGGACACCCATTTTCGGGGCATCGCCGGCCTTAGGCGGGGCGACCTGGTCACCCTGGAGCACCAGCGCGGCCGGGACCATTACCGGGTGTCCCATTCTGAGATCATGGATCTGCGGGAAGGGGCCCTCAGCTACCGTCCGGAGCTGGACCTGCTTACCCTGGTGACCTGCTATCCATTTGACGCGCTAAGCCCCGGGACACCCCTGCGCTATCTGGTGCATTTGAATCGTATGGAATCGTCAACAAAGCGGGATCAGATCCTGGCAATCCATTAAACTGGCGCCTTTATACCCATCAGGAATCCTTGATGAACAGAGTGAGCCCCCTTCGAGTCATCATCCTGCTGCTGGCTGCAGGTGCAATGACAGGCTGCGCCAGCGCCTACTACGGCACCATGGAGTCATTCGGCGTGCATAAGCGCGAGCTGCTGGTGGACCGGGTGGACAAGGCGCTTGAGACCCAGGAAGAAGCCAAGGAACAGTTTGCCGACGCCCTGGAACGGTTTTCGGCCGTGACGGAATTTGACGGCGGCGACCTGGAAGACCTGTACGACGACCTGAAAGACGAACTGGACGACAGCGAAGAGAAAGCCGAAGAAGTGGCCGGTCGGGTTGAGTCGGTGCGAGACGTGGCCGAAGCCCTGTTCGACGAGTGGGAAGACGAGCTGGACCAGTACTCCGACGGCAAGCTGCGGCGCCAGAGTGAGCAGTCCCTGAAAGAAACCCGCCGGCGCTATGCCCGGCTGATTCGAGCCATGGAATCAGCCGAGGCGCGCATCGATCCGGTGCTGGATACCTTTCGGGACCAGGTGCTTTACCTGAAGCACAATCTCAATGCCCGGGCCGTGGCTTCCCTGCGCACCCAGCTGGGCGGCATCGAGCAGGACGTCCAGGCCCTGATCAACGCCATGAACGACTCTATCGCCGAGGCCCGGACCTTTATCGAACAGATGGAAACCTGACGGTTTCAGCAGGAAAAAACGGGCCCATCCATGGGCCCAAACTTTCGCGGGAGTTCGCTTGCCAGGTCCTAGGCCCTGCCCCGATTCAGGTTGAGGCCCAGTCGGATGGTCACCGGTTTCCCCGACGCGGTGACCAGATCGATCTGCTGAAGCTCACCCGTTACCGGCAGAATGATGTCCTGGTGACCCGCCATGGACACCGTGACGAACGGCGTGCTCGAATCGAGATCCGGGGTCAGCTCCACGGACAGGGATTGCCCGTCTACCTTGCCAAAATCAAGCTCGGCGGGTTCCCGGTGGGAAACGCTGAGCAGCGGCTGGACGATGGTGTTGCCGTCTACCCTGGCGCTGGCTTGAACCAGCAGGCCGTCGTGTCTGGCTGCCTCTCCAGATCCGATTCCAGGCAATAAGGCGGTACCGATGGCTGCCGCAACCGCAGCCAGAAAAAGTGCGATCAGTTTCATTCTTCGCTCCCTCTACAAAGCGACGCCGTCTCTTTGGACGACGGAACACAGTCTATCGACGGCGGCAGGCGAAAACCGTGAGCGGGTGCACAGGTTTGGGAATCAAGGGCCGCGCCGGCACGGCGCTACCAGGGCGGTGGATGGATCGCCAGGCGGGACTCGTTTTTTTCGTCCGCGGTGGCGGCACGCATGGACTCATCAGCGACCACTGCCGTGCGGGCCAGGCGGTCGTGCCAGCCCCGGCGGTGCGGGTTCCAGATGACCGCCAGGAAACCGATCATCAGGGGCAGAGCGGACGCCGGGTAGGCCAGGAAGCGCACCAGGTACTGCCAGGTCCGCGGCCGTCCGCCGGTCCGGTAGTCCACGATGCGGGAGGAGCACAGCCACTTGCCCGGGGTTCGCCCGGCCAGCAGCCAGAACGCCAGCGGATAGGCTATTGCCACGCACACCACCAGCACTCCCGCCATCTGTCCGCCATGTTCGGTCTTGATGTCTTCCCCCACCAGGCCTGCGACCAGTGGAGCGACAAGGGCAGCGATGATGATCAGGTCAAAGCAGACAGCAGCCAGCCGGATCCAGAAACCGACAAATTCAACGGCGGTCGCGCCGGGCTGATCGCTTTCAGGCAACGGCAAGGCTGGCAATCTGCTGCCGCATGGCGGCGATGGTGGCAGCGTAGTCCTCGCTGCCGAAGATGGCCGACCCGGCCACGAAGGTGTCAGCCCCGGCCCCGGCAATCTCGGCGATATTGTCGACCTTGACGCCACCGTCGATTTCCAGCCGGATGTTGCGTCCGCTTTCGGCAATCATCGCCCGGGCGTCACGCAGCTTCTGCAGGGCGGCAGGAATGAACTTCTGGCCGCCAAAGCCGGGATTTACCGACATGATCAGCACCATGTCCACCTTGTCCATGACATATCTCAGAACATCCAGAGGCGTAGCCGGATTGAACACCAGGCCCGCCTGGCAACCGCACTCCCGGATCAGCGCCAGGCTGCGATCGATGTGCTCACTGGCTTCAGGATGAAACGTGATCATGCTGGCACCGGCTTCGGCGAAGTCACCAATGATGCGATCCACCGGCTTCACCATCAGGTGCACGTCGATAGGCGCCTCGATCCCATAATCCCGCAGCGCCTTGCACACTCCGGGGCCGATGGTGAGGTTGGGTACGTAGTGATTGTCCATTACGTCAAAATGCACCCAGTCCGCCCCGGCCTCCAGGACTTTTTCCACATCCTCGCCGAGTCGCGCGAAGTCCGCGGAAAGGATGGATGGGGCGATGATGTCCTGCATGGGGGGCTCCTGAGTGGGTTTGCGCGGCTATGGTACCCGATAACGCGAATTGTGGGGTCAGAGTAAAGGGACAGAGTAAATCCGGATTCCGGATTTACTCTGTCCCTTTACTCTGACCCCACCATTATCGGAATCCTCGTTCAGTACGAATCTGCTCATAGGCCGCCCGAATCTCCGCCGTCTTGTCCTTGGCGAGATCCAGCATCTCCTTGGGCAGGCCCTTGGATACCAGTTTGTCCGGGTGGTGTTGGCTGATCAGTCGTCGGTAGGCTTTTTTGATTTCGCCCTCGCCGGCTTTGCGGTCGACTCCCAGGACGCCGTAGGGGTCAGCCGACACGGGCTTTTGCGGCTGGCGCATGCCGCCCGGCCTGGCGCCGGAGCGCATGGCCAGGATGCGGTCGAGCTCCCACTGGGGCACCCCCAGGAAGCTGGCGCAGCGCTGCAGCACCGCCCGGCCCTGGGGCTTGAGGGAGCCGTCGGCAAACGCGGCATCCAGCTGGATCTCCAGGAACAGGCGGAACAGCTGGGGCTGGGCGCCACAGGCCTGGTGCAGGTGGCCCAGGGTCTCGGTCAGGTTGAAGCCGCCGCGTTTGCCGCGATTAAACAGCTTGATGGCTTCCTGGCGCTGGTCCCCCGTAAGCTGCATGCGGGTCATGATGGCCTCGGCCACGGCAATCTCCCGCTCCGACACCCTTCCATCCGACTTGGCAATGTGGCCCATCACCAGGAACACCGACTCGAAGAAGGCCCGCTGTGCCCGCTGCAGGTCGAACAGGCCGATACTGGGCAGGCCGGTATCCACCGCGTGACCCAGGGCCGCGCCCACGAAGGCGCCCACCGGACCGCCCATCATCAGCCCGACGGCGCCACCCACGACTTTTCCCCAGATTCGACTCACGGAAATCGGCTCAACAACTCTTCTTTCTCAGTGTTTTCAAATGATCCGGAAACGGGCGTTTCGCTTACGTGAATCCCACATTGTACCGGCCGTTGGGGGGGCATGTAGAATGATCTTGAGGTCCACTTGGAGAAGGCCAATGACCGCTCATGACACCGCCGTTTTATACCAATCCGACATCGACACCCTGGAACTGATCGGCCGGGGAAAAGTACGGGATATCTACGACGCCGGAGTCCACGACCTGCTGATCGTCACCTGCGACCGGCTGTCTGCATTCGACGTGGTATTACCCACCGCTATTCCCGGCAAGGGCGCCGTTTTGAACCAGATTTCCAACTTCTGGTTCAAGAAAACCGAGCACATTATCCAGAATCACCTGCTGGACATACCACTGGAAAACGTCATTGGCACCTACCCCCACATCGAGCCGCTGCGGCCGCGCTCGGCCGTGGTGCGCAAGGTCAAGCCCCTGCCCGTTGAGGCCATCGTGCGCGGCTACCTGGCCGGCTCAGGCTGGAAGGATTACCAGGAAACCGGCGCGATCTGCGGCCACAAACTGCCCATCCACATGGAGCAGGCGGGCAAGCTGCCCGAACCCCTGTTCACGCCGTCCACCAAGGCCGAATCCGGCGAGCACGACGTCAACATCACCATGGAAGCCTTCGCCGAGCAGGTGGGTGAAGCGTTTGCCGAAAAGGTGCGGCACATCAGTATCGAGCTGTACCAGTTTGCGGCCAAGCACGCCCGGGAGCGAGGGATCATCATCGCCGACACCAAGTTCGAATTCGGACTGGATGCCACCGGCGACCTGGTGCTCATCGACGAGGTGCTGACCCCGGACTCCAGCCGTTTCTGGCCGGTCGACCAGTACCATATCGGCACCAGCCCGCCGTCCTTCGACAAGCAGTTCGTCCGCGACTACCTGGAAACCCTGGACTGGGACAAAACCGCCCCCGGCCCCGAACTGCCCCAGGACATCGCCGACCAGACCGCCGACAAGTACAGGGAAGCCCTGCAGCGCCTGACTGCAAATTAGGACAACCGTGCGCCCGCAGGGCGCACTCAATAAACGTCATCCTGAACTCGATTCAGGATCCATCTGTAGTCCCGAAGTTGCCTTCGTTGACGACTGCTCAGCGCGGGAGCAAAGCCATCGTCAGTGACCCACTCAGCAGCCGACGTGCTGGATCGAAGCCCCCGATCAAACCACTGCTTGAACCCGAGGCATTACAGACCCCAATCTCAGATGGATCCTGAAACAAGTTCAGGATGACGGGAGCGAGCGATTCAGGATCCATCGTCAGTGCCGACGGTCCAGGTGTCTACGATTCAAGAGCGACCGTCGACACCCCTGATCAAACGAATGCCTCGATCGAAGCGGCTACTGAACCCGCTTTCAGGTAGTCACGTATTGCCTTCGACGGGTGCCAATGGAAAATGCGTGTATATTCTCCCCCTGGCCCGCTCACCAAGGCGCATCATGGACGAAGCCGAAGAATTCCAGCTATTCGTTCCCCGGAACCAGGCATGCCCGCGCTTTTCCGCGCCGGAGTGGCCTGGCAAGTCGGGTCCAGGTTCAGCCTACCGGCACGTGGAACGGTAGCAATCGACAATGCCAGTCAGATTCGAGCTGTTTGAAAAAGATCGCTTCGTAGAGTGCCACTGGATCGGAACGCTGACCCAACAGGACGTATTTGAGGCCTATGCAGCCTTTTTCAGGGGGCGGTCGTGGAGTCCGCTGTGGCCCGAGTCAGAACCCGTATGGCGGGAACTGGCCAACCTGAGTCTCCTGGAAGCGCCGATTTCGGAAGCGGGCTGGGCAATTGAACAAGCGAGTTTTTTCCAACGCGAGTATGAAAGAGCCGGCCTGAATCGGGCGCGAGTAGCAACACTGGCACCGACCGACCTGAGTTACGGAATGTCCCGCATATATGAGCAATCAACCAAGGGTGAATTGCCCGAGAAGCTCAGGGTATTTCGGACCCGTACCGATGCGCTCGAATGGTTGCTTCAGTCCGACTGACGGGTTTATTCAGGATGAAGGGAGAGACGATACCCGAGCGCCCAGGCTAAGGAACAAACGGCTTGTTTTTCGGCGGGCTGTTCCTGCCTGAACGAAAACATACTGCTGGCTCCGGCGTGCAGAACAGCTTCGGATCGTCCGCTCTTTCCTTACGCGCTATGACCACCACCCAGTAGTCAACGTGCTTGGAGTCTATCGCCCGCACATGGGCCACGCCCACTTCGTCCTGGGACTCAAAAAACTCGTCGTGCCCCAGCAGGTGCTCGCGGTGCACGGTGGAGCCCAGGAACTCCCGCCACACAGACTCGGGGTCTCTGATACCGCCCAGGATGCTTTCCACGGAGTTTCCCAGTGGCCCACGGTAGCTGTCCGGCAGCGGATAGCCGAATTCTCTAAGCAGGGCATTGGGTCCCAGACGTTCAGGGGTTCGATGGGAAAAGTAGCCACGCCGGGCCATGTCTTCCGCCCGTTCGCGAGCGAATTTGTGCAGGGTCCTGTCGCAGCGCAGGCCGGAGCGGCGCTGGTCGGGGTGGCTGACCAGTTCCACCAGCAACTGGCGTTCCGTTTCGGAGAGCTTACAGCTGCCTTCGGGTTCCGGGCCGCCGGTTGGGGCGGCAGCAAGGTTAAGAGAGATCAGAGCCGCCGCAATCAGCGGCAGGTTCCTGTCCCGGCCGGCGATGGGTCGTCGGCCGCCATTTGATCGCTCTCCCCTCAAGCTTCCTTCGGCCGCAGCAGCCACCTTGCCAGGGCCGGCAGCAGGACCACGGCGCCCACCATGTTCAGGAAAAACATGAAGGCCAGCAGTTTGCCCATGTCGGCCTGGAACTGGAGGGCGGAGAAGATCCAGGTGCCCACGCCAATGGCCAGGGTGAAGGCGGTGAAGATCACCGGCTTACCGGTCTGCTTCAGCGCGTGGTAATACGCCTCGCGCAGGGGCATGCCTTCCTTCAGGCATTGGGCCAGACGGCTGTAGATGTAGATGCCGTAGTCCACACCGATGCCGACGCCCAGGGCCACCACGGGCAGGGTATTGGTCTTGAGACCGATGCCGAGGAAGGCCATGAGGGCGTAGGCCAGTACCGACACCAGCGCCAGGGGCACAACAATACAGATGGTGCCGCGCAGGGAGCGGAAGGTGATGGAGCAGAGGATGATGATGGCCAGGTACACCAGTACCAGCATGGGGAACTGGGCCGCTTCCACCACCTCGTTCACCGCGGCCGCCACGCCGACGTTGCCGGTGCCCAGGCGGAAGTTGACCTCGCCGCGCTCCAGCTCTTCCTTGGGCTTGGGCTCGTACAGCAGGATGGTCTGGCCGGGGTTGCCGATGCCGGCGGAGACTTCGGATTCGCTGCCCACGTCATACTCGCGGCGGTACTCCTTGACCGTATCCACCACCCGCTTGATGGTGGTGGCCTTGTGGTCCTCGGTGAAGACGATAATGGGCATGGCGTCGCAGTTGGCGTTGAGCAGCCCAGTGTCCGTCTCCACATTTTGCAGGTTCTGGCGCATGACGAAGTTGTCCCTGGGCAGGATGCGCCAGCGGATATTGCCTTCGTTCCAGCCGGAGTTGATGATCTTGGCGACCCACGGCAGGGTCACCACCTGTTGCACGCCCTCGACGTTGTACATATGCCAGGCAAAGCGATCCATGTTCTCCATGGCCAGGAAGTCCTCGGTACAGGCCTGGTCCGAGGTCTCGGCGATGATGGAGATGGAATCTACGCCCAGGGAGAAACGGCTGCTGATGACATCAGCGTCCAGGTTGTAGCGGGAATCCGGACGCAGCTCCGGGACGCCCGCCTGGGAGTCACCGATCTGCATGTCCTGGCCCTTGAAGTAGCCGAAGGTAAACAGGGCAATGGAGACCACGATGGCCGAGGTCGCCACCGGCTTGTTGGTCAGCCCGGACAGGGCCCGCCAGGTGTCTTCCCGGGCTTCGATGCGCTTCAGGCTTTTCGCCCGATACCCCTCGATATCCTTGATCTTGGTCCTGGAGAGCAGGATCGGCATCAGGATCAGGTTGGTGAAGATGATCAGGGCGACACCGATGGCCGCCGTGGTGGCCAGCTCTCGGATGATCTGGATCTCAATGAAAAGGATGGTCAGAAACCCGATGGTGTCGGACAGCAGCGCGATACTGCCCGGCGCCAGCAGGTTGCGGAACGTTCTGCGCGCGGCCTCCAGGCTGGTGATATCCGGCACCGGCGCGCCGGCCACGGCCTCCTCACCGCCAAACAGCATCTCGTTGTTCCAGGAGTTGATCATCTGCACGCCGTGGCTGACACCGATGGCGAATACCAGGAATGGCGTCAGGATGTTCATCGGGTCGATGCCGTACCCCAGCAATCGGAGTGCGCCGAGCTGCCAGATCACCGCCACCAGTGAGCAAAGCAGCGGCAGGATGGTCAGGGCGACGGACCCGGTGTAGAGGTAAAGCAGCACCGCCGTGATCAGGATGGCGATGCCAAAGAACCAGATCACCGACTTGGCGCCCTCGGAGATATCACCCACAATCTTGGCAAAGCCGATGATATGGATCTTGATCTCGTCGTCCTGGAAATTGGTGCGAATCTCCTCCAGGTTCGCCGCCACCTGCTGGTAGTCCAGGGTCTCCCCGGTTACCGGGTCCTCCTCCAGCAGGTCGGCCCAGACCATGGCGCCACCAAAGTCTTCCGCCACCAGGCGGCCCACGATGCCGGCCTTGACGATATTGGAACGAACCTTGGCGAAGGCTTCTTCGCCGGGCGCGAAGTCCGATGGAATGACGTTGCCCCCGGCAAAGCCATCCTCGACCACCTCGGTGAAACGTACGTTGGGGGTGAAGATTGACCGGACGCTGGGGCGGTTGACACCCGGCACGAAAAACACCTCGTTGGTGACCGCTTCAAAGGTCTCGAAAAACTCGGGATCAAAAATGTCCCTGTCTTCGGCCATGACCGCCACCAGCAGGCGGTTGGCGCCGCCGTACTCTTTCTCGTAGTCCAGAAAGGTCTGCATGTACTCATGCTGCAGCGGCAGACCCTTCTTGAAGCCCGCGTCCACCTTGAGCTGGGATGCGTAAAACAGCATGACCGCCGTGATCACTGCGAAAAGGATCACCAGCGGCAGGCGCAGACCGAATACAAAGCTCTCGGCCAGGGCGGTAAAGCCTTTCTTGGCGTCAGTCATGTTTACTGGCCTCCTGCCGCGCTGTAGCGTTCAGCGCCTTCTTCGCCAACGATGACGAATCCATCTTCAACCACCGCAACGGCGGCAATGTCGTCACCGCCGGCGTGAGGCCTGGACTCGATAGGCGATCCCGGGGCCGACCGGACCAGGAACTCGGCGTTGGCGCCCACCAGCACCAGGCTGCCGTCAGCGCCGTTGGTGGCGCCGAACAGGGAATTCAGGGTGCCGGTTTCCAGCACGATCCAGCTTTCGCCTCCGTCCCGGGATTCAAAAGCATTGCCACGCAGGCCGTAGGACACCAGGGTGCCGTGGGCAGTGGCCAGGGCGCCGAACATGGAGCCTTCATAGGGCATCATGACCGGGATCCAGGACTCTCCAGAATCGCGGCTGACAAAAGCGTTGCCCATTTCGGCGGCGATGAACAGCGTGCCGTCGGCCAGCCGGGCCATGCCGTTGAGGTGATAATCAAAAAACTCGTCTTCGAAGTCTGAATAGTCCTGGTAGCCGCCATCATCATCAGCGGATTCCTCTTCCACGACCTCTGCTTCGTCCCCGGACGCCACCAGGGAATTGAAGTCCAGCTCTTCCCAGGTTTCTCCGCCGTCCCTGGTTCGCAGGTAGAAGGCGTAGGCGCCGATAGCAAAGCCGTTATCGGAGTCAACGAAAAAAACGTCCAGCAGCGGCCGGTTCAGGTCTGGATCGTTGACGTCTTCGGCCACGTACTGCCGGGCCCAGGTCACCCCACCATCGCTGCTGTGCAGGATGACCGCGTCGTGGCCGGCGGCCCACACCTCGGGTCCAATGGCCCAGACCGCGGTCAGGGAGGATCGGGTTGGGGTTTCTGACTGGCTCCAGCTCTCACCGTCGGTGGACACCAGGGCATGGCCGCGCTCGCCCACTGCCACATAGCCCCCTTCCACCGGCGTCATGTCCATCAGGATGGAATCGGCGGCCCGGGGCATGGGCTCCGACGCAAGGATGGACGAGTTTTCCCCCATTGCTGGTCGCGCCAGCAACATAACAAGCAACAAAGACGCCACGGACTTCATGCAAACTCCCTCATTCCCGCCTCCGCTGGTGCTTTTTGGGCGGATTTATTGTGTCGGCGCAACCAACGCGCCCGGGTTTCGATCAAAACAAAAAAGGGGCTGCCGCACAAGCGACAGCCCCTGGTATTACGCGACAGGCTTCAACCTGTCAGAGCCACATCAACGCCGCCCACGCTTACGCAGGGCCTGGGGCGTGTAGTCTGACGGACTTCCGGGCGTGTTGAACACGTTGACCTCATCCTTGTTGTCCAGGCCCACCGCGACGTAGCGGCCGGATTTCAGGTCGTGGTGAGATTCCGCCGTACTCCAATAGGTCGGCACATCGTAGTAGTTGATGGTGTGCGCTTCGGAGAACCGCCACAGTTCGTCCCGGTTGTCGTAGTGATCGATGATGGCAATCTGGTAGGTGTCCTCGTCCATGTAGTAGGTGCGACGCTTATTGATGTGGCGTAGACCATCCTTGAGCGTCGCTTCAACCTCCCACACCCGGTGCAGCTCATAGCGCATCAGGTCCGGGTTGAGGTGGCCCGGGCGGACCATGTCATCGTAGTCGACGTCAGAAGAGTGGATGCCATAAGAGTTGTATGGAATGTACAGCTCTTTCTTGCCCACCACTTTCCAGTCAAAGCGGTCCATGGCGCCGTTGAACATGTCAGTCATGTCGTTGGTACGCAGACCGTCGGACGCGGTGCCGGGGTTGTCATAAGCCACGTTTGGCGCACGACGAACGCGACGCTGACCCGGGTTGTAGATCCAGGCCTGACGCTTCTGCTGAACCTGGTTCAGGGTCTCGTGGACCAGCAGCACGTTGCCCGCCAGGCGGGCCGGGGCTTCCACCACCTGGTAGAAGTACAGCAGGATGTTGTTGATCTGATCCAGTGTACGGCCCTGCTCGTAGTACAGGCCCAGCAGCTCTTCCCGCAGCTTGACCACGGTGTAGGCGCCGTTTGCCGTCGGGGCAACCTGGTTGTTGTAGCGGAAGCCGCCGGTGCCCTTGTACTTGAGCTTGTGGTTCCACATTAGCTCGTAGGCGTTCTCCGGGAACGGGAACGGGAAACCTTCGGCCACGTTCAACACGCCTTCACCGTTCTCTGCCAGCTGCCCCGTGGCCGCGTTCTTCTTGGTCATTTCGTAGGTGCGTTCCGGGAAGGACGCTGAGCGCCGGGTCTGGTAGACGTGCATCTTGTAGCTGTCGGGATAGCGATTCAGCATGGCCAGCTGGCCTACGCTCAGCTTGTCCTTGTACTGGTCCGCGTTGGCAGCGGTGATGGTGAACAGGATTTCGTCGTCGGGAAACGGGTTCTTGTGATGGTCACCCGTCTGGTGACCCGCAGGAACCTCGGTAATTCCCCCGGTCCAGGCGGGGATAGTGCCATCGGCATTACCCGCCCTTTCGGAGCCCATGGGCGTCAGGTCTCCGTCCAGGCGATTGACCTGGTCGGGCTTGGCGCCCGCAAAAGCCACTCCGGTGGCCAGCAGCGCAATCAAAATTGTGTGTTTAGCAAGCCTCATACGGCCTATCCTCCGAATTAAAACGAGTAACGAACCGAGACACCAAGGAAGTCCCGATCACGAAGCAGGTTGAACTGACCGCCGCCCGAGAAACGGGTGTAGGCAATGTCCGCCCCCCATCGCTCCAGGTAGGACCCACCAACACCAAAGGTGAGGGACTTGCGGTCTTCAATGAAGCTGCCGCCGGGCCCGGGCGTTGTGCCGTTGACGTCGTGATTGAACGCGAGTCGCGGCGACAGGGTGAACGGTGTGCCAAATGCGTTGCTGTAATCCCAGCGCGTGACCATGCGATAGCCCCAGGAAGATTCCGTGGCAAAACCGTCATTCAATGTCAGTGGGTTACGCGAAGCGCCGCCGAAAATGTCGGGACCGCCACCGGTATCGGTGCCTGGGCCCTGGTAGCGCAGCTCGCTCTGGTCAGGCAGATCCCACACCTTGTTCAGGCCGAACTCGGCCAGGAACACGATCTGGTCAGCACCGAAGTTGGGGCCGAAGATCCGGGTCAGGGAGAACTGCAGCTGGCTCTGCTCATGGCGTTCCCAGCCTCGCACTTCCTCGCCGAAACCAACGGTTCCAAGCTGGCTGACAAACTGGTTGAACGGATTACCGATGGCTCCATTCAGCGGCGTCAGCGCGGTGAACAGCAGTTCCACATCGTCGACCTGCAGCGGGATGTTGTCGCGGTAGGAAATTTCACCCGCGAAGGCCCATCCGGCAATCTCCGTGTTCCAGCTGAAGCCATACATTTCGATGTCTTCCGGGTACTCGATAAAGTACTCGGCTGACTCGGCACTGGAGTTTCTCACGGATATCCCGGAGATCAGCGGCAGCCGGCTGTGGTAGTTCAGGTAGTACACGCCAAACTCGGTGTCATTCAGCTCCGAGGCAAAGTAGCGCAGCGCGAAACCGTATTGACCGGAATCATCCGGACTGCGATCCGCGGCACGCGGCACGGTGGCGCCGGGAAAACCCTCGTCCAACAGTCCGAAGTTCAGCATCACGAACTCCCCTCCGGGCACGGCAAAGTCGTTGCCGCCGAAGTAGGTGCCGGCCGGGTCCGGGTCGATCTGCTCGAACTCGAACATGTACAGCGCTTCCATGGACAGGTTCTCGGTCAGGTCCATTGACATCCATACCTGGTCGATGGGCAGGAAAGCCTCCTTCAATTCAGCGCCGGCAACCCGTAGCTTGGAGACGTCTACCGGGTTGATGACGTTGACGCCGCCCTGGATGAAGACGTTTTCGCCCCAGCTCACCACCTGGCGGCCCAGGCGTATGGTGCCCAGGCTGTCTCCGGCTTCGAAGTCAGCGTACACGTAGGCATCCAGCAGGCGGACATCCTCACCAACATAGTCCCGGGCATCGCCGAAACGGCCGGTCAGCGGCGCCAGGAAATCGTCGTTGTTCTCGAAATCGTGGAACGCCGTGGCCCGGAAAAACCCGCCAAAGTTGCGCCAGGAGAATCCCAGCTCGGACGTCACTTTGATGGCGTGGGAGATCAGGTCACCGTCATCGTAGTTCATGTTGCCGTCATCGGAGTTCACCGAGAAACGGCCCGGCGCCGTCACCCGGCTGGCAGGATCCAGCAGGATGACACCCGGGTTGATGTTGGCTTTGCCGATACAGCGATCGCAGGGCTCTTCCATCCGCCAGGAGGCACCGTATGAAATGGTGGTGTCCCAGCTGCCGGACAGTTCGCCGTTGCTGAACTCAATGGCCTGGGCGCCAGGCGCCAGGGCCAGCGCGGCAATCGCAGCCGCCAGAACTTTCTGTTTCATGTTGAGTTGGCTCAGTTTCGTGTTGTTCATGGTGTGCCTCCCCTTATTGATCCTGTACAAGAACTTCAGGGATGGTCACCTGGACCACCGTTCCGGCAGTGAGCGCAAAGCTGGCCGCTTCGCCCTGCATCTCCGCTGTGGCTTCCAGCGAAGCCGTGGGAATCAGCAGGGAGCCGTGATCACCCACAATAAAGCGGGTCGCACCGCGAACGCCGTTGGAATCCTGGGTGGTCTGGGAGATCGGTGCCAGGCCCATGACCGCAATCAGCGGTTCGGTACCGGACAGCGGAAACCCTGGGACAGAGTTGGGAATCACCTGGTCAGGTAAAGAAGCAGCACTGCCGACGACCTCCTGCACCAGGATTGGCTGCACCGCGGCGGCCAGTTCACCCCAGTTGATGGGGTCTGCCGGGTCGGTTACGGTCTGGGCCGCCAGCACAAACGTGTCAAAGTCGGCGCTGCCCTGTACAACACCCAGGGACTCCAGACCGGCGATGATACGAGGGCCGAAAGTGGGAGATCCCAGCAGCAGGCCGATGATGCCGCCGCCCGGAACCGACAGAACGCCGGAGCGTACGCCGCTGTCCACCGCAATGCCTTCCACCGCCAGGAACGAAGTTCCCACGATAGAGCCCAGGGACTGGCCGACAAAGCGGATCTGGGAACCGTCAAAGTCCGGCAGTCCGTCACCGGTGAAATCCATAGTGGGGATGGTGATGGCAAGGACGCTGAGGTCAGCGCTGGCCTGGCGGGTGTTGTCCCGGGAGGTCAGCAGGCTTGGCAGATTGATGGTGTAGGTGCCGGAGGCGTCAATCTGGCCGTCGGGCCCGGAGGCGCCGGTAGCATTGTCGCTCAGGTCCAGGTCAAAGGTCCGCTCGCCCGCGATGGCGCCAAACGGTGTGTTCTCGACATAGAACGCATCCAGCAGCGTCCCATCGGGAACGTAACCGTGCAGCGGCTGGTCGATGGAAACCACCGCGAATCCAGCCAGGGCCATGCTGTCGATCAGGGCCAGGGCATCGGTGCGGTTGCGGGTAATGCCGTGCTGAAAAATCACCACGGGCCAGCCGCTGTCCGGCCGGGTCATACCGCTGCCCGCATTGGGCACGCTTACCAGCAGGGGGATGGTCTGTACGCTCTTGGCCACCGGGATCGGATTCAGGTAGGTGACGTTGGTGGAGGTCGGATCAAAACCCAACTGGTCAAACGGCGGTACGTAGGCTCCTGGCGCCGCTTCCCAGTTACCAGTCAGGGGGCCGGTGGGATTTTCGGCCGTGGGGGCATCCAGGTAGTAGGGCATATTCATGACGCCGATATAGATGTCTGCGATGCCGGGTCCACCGATGGCGGCCGTGGTCAGGCCGGTGGGGGCGATCTGGGAAAACTGCGGCGATATGGTTCCGCGCAGCGCGTTGGGCGTGACCGTAACCGATTGGGTGGTGGCCACGAAGCTCACCACGATGGACGAAGGGTCAACACCAGCCGAAGCGGCTGCGGCCTCCTGGGCACTGGTCAGCTGGCGCAGGCCCTCGAGACTCTGGGCGGTGGCGTTGTCCAGCAGCGGATCGGTGCTGTTGCCGCTGGCGTCCACCAGCGGAGTAGTCCGTTTGGCAATGAAGTACTGCTGGTCGGGGGCCGCATTGTTGCCCTGGGTATCGGCCACCCCGTTGGTGATGACGGCCAGGTAGGTGGTGATTTCCTTCAGCGGACGCAGCGGCACGATGACCACGTTCTGACCCTGGGCGGTGGCAAAGTAGTCCACTCCTGGAGTCAATTCCTCGACAATGCCGATCACGGCGCCGGCCGGCGAGTTCAACGCCACTTCAAAAAACCGGACGGAGCCGCCCGGTGTTACCGAGGCTGGATCCAGCTCCTGGGTAAAGTTGGCTACCCATGGAGTGGTCGTACCCCATCCGTCCAGGCTGTTGAGCGCCCGGAATAAGCCGGCGCTACTCGCTGTGGGGTCAAACGGAATATTGAGGGTTAAATCCGTGGTGTCGAGAAACAACAGATTGTTGGGGAGAGGAATAACGCCTTCAGCGGCATTGAAGATAGCGGTGTTGTCCTGGGTAACAGGCGTCCCGTTGCTGTTGGTAGCAGGGGGTGCGTCGGTCGCACGGGGCGCATTGTTGCCGCCTCCGCATGCACTCAGGAACAGTACCAGGGAGACCGCAACCAATGTCAGTCTATGCATTCTGGAATCCTTTAGAGTCGGGGAAATAGCCGGACTATGATATTTAGAGTCAGGACTCTAATGCAAGCGAAACAGGCCATTATTCAAACGTTTGTTTGCAAAAAAATGACAGAAAAATCATTGATTTATTACCCGTGGCAGGAAGCTCAATCCGCGTTTTCCACGGGTTGTTTTCGGAAGTACGAAGCCGAGAGACGGCGTTGGGGCGCTAAAAGTACAGTCCGTAGGCCAGGCTGGCGTGGCAAATCAGGGCGGGAACGGTCAGCTGGGTACGCAGAATCGGGTACCAGGGCGGGGCCGCCGGCGGCTCCGCCACCAGGCCGAACAGCCAGGCCGCCAGGTAGCTGGCCCCCAGGATCAACACTCCCCAGCGTGGGTCCACCAGCAGCGCACACAGGGCCAGCAGCACCGGCACCATGGACAGCAGGAATTCCCGGGTGGCGAATTTCTGCAGGTTCATGGCGGCGCCCCAGCGAATGCCGCCCAGAAACGCCAGTACCAGGCCGCTGTAGACCATGAAGCCCTGCAGGGCAAAACCCGGGAACAGCGGACCGCCCGCCACGAAGGACAGGGAGAATACCAGGAACGGTATAGCGCCCAGGTAGCCAATCCAGCGCGCGTTTTCAGGGACTGCCGGCATTACACGGCCCGTCAAACCGAAGGAGCGTTATTTTCACTATTCAACATCGCGGTTGGAAGTGTGGGGTCAGAGTAAAGGGACAGAGTAAATCGGGATTTACTCTGTCCCTTTACTCTGACCCCAGGGCTTCAGCCGGCGGGTTCGAATCTGAATTTCTGACCGCCAATGGAGGCTTGATACATCAGTCCGCCCTTGGCCCTGGTGTAAACCGCCACACCGTTGCGAAAGTTGGCGTTGGCCGACACGCCTTTGTCCAGGGCTACGGCGGAAGCCTGGCCGGAGAAACTGAAGTCTCCGGACTTGAACCAGTCCAGCGCATCCTGGGAGTTGAAGAAAATCACCTGACTGTAGGCCTGGCCGCCGAACTGGAAGCCAATACTGGCCTGGCTGAGATCACAATAGCCCACCAGCCTGCCCCGCTCGTAGACCTGGCCTTTGCCGTAGGCCCCACCCACCCCGGCCGCGCCGGCACCCACCGTCGGAAAAACCGCGTAGCCGATGGAGTTGCGAAACAGGTTGCCGATGCCGGGATCGACCTGCTCGAACTGGTAAATGGTTTCTTCAGTGGCGTCATCCAGGCGGTGGGATTTGTAGCCGTCACTGGGGGTTACGGCACAGGCCGTGAGCGCGAGAGCCATGCAGGCCAGGAGGATGTTTTTCATGGGTGGGTGCGTTGTCCAGCGAGAGTTTTTACTGGAACGATATGGTAACCGAAAGCGGGTTAAATATTCATAATTCTGCGCCCAAGGTGCGCAACAATTAAACGTCATCCAGAACTCGATTCAGGATGAGGATAAGAAATGGAGTACGTCGGTGCGTTGAACATCGGAGTGGTATGCCCTGGCGTCATTTGGCACAGGGATGTGCCAACGCCCGGAGGGCGTAAGCGAAGCAAAACCGCGTTTTGCGTAGCGCCCGCGAGCGGGTCAGGAGGACCCGTCTTGCGGAGGAACATCACTTCTTCGGCATGTACAGATCCGTAATCGTCCCCTCGTAAGCCTCCGCCGCAAAACAAACCGTTTCCGACAACGTCGGATGCGGGTGCACGGTAAGGCCGATATCGGCGGCGTCGCAGCCCAGTTCAATGGCCAGGGCCACCTCGGCGATGAGGTCGCCGGCATTGGGGCCGACGATGCCGCCGCCGATGACCTGCTCGGTGTCTTCGTCGAAGATCAGCTTGGTCAGCCCTTCGCTGCGCCCGTTGCCCAGGGCCCGACCGCTGGCGGCCCAGGGGAAGACGCCTTTGCCGAAGTTCAGTCCCTGCTGTTTGGCTTCGATCTCGGTCACACCGACCCAGGCCACCTCGGGATCCGTATAGGCTACTGACGGAATCACCCGGGCATCGAAGGCGCTCTTCTCGCCGGCGCAGACTTCTGCCGCCACCTTGCCTTCATGGGTTGCCTTATGGGCCAGCATGGGCTGGCCAACAACGTCGCCGATGGCAAAGATGTGGGGCACGTTGGTCCGCATCTGCTTGTCTACGGCGATGAAGCCGCGTTCGTCCACGTTGACGCCCGCCTTGTCCGCGCCGATCTTTTGCCCGTTGGGCGACCGGCCGACCGCCACCAGCACCCGGTCAAAGGTGTCATGGGCCGGTGCCTTGCCGCCCTCAAAATAGACCTTGAGCGCCCGCTTCTGAGCCTCGATGCCGGTCACCCGTGAACCCAGGAAAATATTGTCGTACTGCTTGCTGACAAATCGCTGGAACGGCTTGACCAGGTCGGGATCCGCGCCGGGCATCAGGTGGTCCAGCAATTCACAGACCGTGACCCGGGTACCCAGGGCTGAGTAGACGCTGGCCATTTCCATGCCGATGATGCCGCCGCCGATGATCAGCATCTTTTTGGGGATATCGGCCAGGTCCAGGGCGTCGGTGGAATCCATCAGCCGCGGGTCTTCCCAGGGCATGCCGGGTAGCTTGATGGCCTGGGATCCTGCCGCGATGATGCCCTGGTCGAACTGGATGCGGGTGGTCCCGTCGTCTCCGTTCACTTCCATCTGGTTGGGCGATATGAAGGAACCGGTCCCCTGCACCACCGTGACTTTCCGCTGCTTGGCCAGGCCGGCCAGCCCCCCGGTGAGTTTGCCCACCACGGAATCCTTGAAACCCCGCAGCTTGTCCAGGTCAATGCTGGGTTCTCCGAAGCTCACGCCGTGCTCTGCCATGGCCCGGGTTTCGGTGATCACCGCGGCCGTGTGCAGCAGCGCCTTGGAGGGGATGCAGCCCACGTTCAGGCAGACCCCGCCGAGAGACGGGTAGCGTTCTACCAGCACCGTGTTCAGCCCCAGGTCAGCGGCGCGAAATGCGGCGGTGTAGCCGCCGGGTCCGGATCCCAGCACCACCACCTGGGCCTGCAGGTCCGCCCCGTTCGCAGGGGACCCAGCAGCCGATGGCGAGGGTTGCGACGGTTCAGGTCTGGCTTGAGCCGGGGTGGACTCCGCATTCTCCAGTTCCACCACCGCTGAACCCTGGGACACGGCGTCCCCTACCTGCACCAGCACCTTGGTGACAGTCCCGGCCATGGGTGCCGGCACCTCCATGGTGGCCTTGTCGCTCTCCAGGGTGATCAGCGACTGCTCCGGCTGCACCGGGTCGCCGGGCTGCACCAGGACTTCAATCACCGGCACGTCGGAAAACTCCCCGATGTCCGGCACCTCTACGATGGATTTGTCGCTCATGAGTGTCTCTCGATTAAAGTCTTCACTGGTACTGCCGCAGCATCAGCTGGCCGTCGCGCTGGGTCATTTCCAGGTCCTTGAGGAAGTTCATGCCCAGCAGCACATCGGGCGCGGTCATGTTGGGCACGATCTTGGCGCTGACGTCGCGCACCTCGATCTGGCCCAGGCGGATGGACGTCACCCGGGTGCTGTACGCAGTGGCAATACCATTGGCGGTGGCAATCTGCATGGGACTGCCCCGGGGCAAACCCAGCCGCCGCGCCAGGGGTTCGGATATGGCCACCTGGGTGGCGCCGGTATCCAGCAGCACCACGGCCTCCTGGCCGTTGATCAGCGCCGAGGCCACGTAGTGATTCTGGCGATTGGCCGCCAGCGCCACCTCAACAAAACCCGCGCCGGTGCGCGAGCCCGGCGACGAGTTGGGATTCTGCTGGTGGTCCAGCACCCGGTCGAAGGCCAGGGTCAGCATACCCAGCAGGCCCAGAGCAGCCAGCCACAGCATGCCGCGCCCGATTTTGCGCGACTCCGTCACAGCAGCAGGCGGCGGATGTCCCCCAGCACATGGGCCAGGTAGCTGACGAACCGCGCCGCGCTGGCCCCGTCGATGACTCGGTGGTCGTAGGAAAGCGACAGCGGCAGCATCAGCCGCGGCTCGAATTCCTGGCCGTTCCAAACCGGCTTCATGGACGATCGGGAAACCCCCAGGATGGCGACCTCCGGTGCGTTGATGATGGGCGTAAACGACGTCCCGCCGATACCGCCCAGGCTGGAAATGGAAAAACAGCCCCCCTGCATGTCCGACGGGCTGAGCTTCCTGTCCCGGGCCTTGACGCTGGCTTCCACCACGTCACTGGCCAGCTCGTACAGGGACTTTTTGTCACAATCCCGAATCACCGGCACCACCAGGCCGTCGGGCGTGTCCACCGCAACACCCACGTGGAAATACTGTTTCAGCACCAGGCTTTCGCCGGTCTCATCCAGCGAGGCGTTGAACTGGGGATACTCCTTGAGGGCGGCTACCACCGCCTTGATCAGGAACGCCAGCGGGGTGAGCTTGAAACCTTTGGCCTTGGCCTCCTCGGAATGGGCCTTGCGGAAGCCCTCCATCTCGGTGATGTCCGCCTCGTCGTTTTGCGTGACGTGGGGAATCATTACCCAGTTGCGCGACAGGTTGGCGCCGGAGATTTTCTTGATCCGGGACAGCGGCTCCACCTCCACCGGCCCGAACTTTGAAAAATCCACCTTGGGCCAGTCCAGCAGGCTGAGACCGGTACCGGCCGCCGCGGATGGTGCGCCTGCCACCTTGCGGCTGACCACACCCTTCACGAACGCCTGCACGTCCTCCCTGGTGATCCGGCCCTTACGGCCACTGCCGCTGACCTCGGTCAGGTCCACACCCAGTTCCCGGGCAAACTTGCGCACCGAGGGACTGGCATGGGGCACCTGGTCCGGCCTGCGGGTGCTGGCGTCGAAGGATACCGGCGGCGGTGCCGGGGCCTTTTCCGCCGCGGGTGGCGCTGGGGGTGGCGCCAGGAGCGGCGCTGGCTCCGGCGCCGGGACTGGCTTTTCGGCCTCGGTCACCTGTGGCGCTTCGGCCGCCGGGGCCGGCGACGCATTGAGCACGACAATGCGGTCACCTTCCGATACCTTGTCCCCAACGTTGACCACCACCTCCTGGACCACGCCGGTGTGGGAACTGGGAACCTCCATGGTGGCCTTGTCGCTCTCCAGGCTGATCAGCGACTGGTCCACGGCAACGCTGTCTCCAGCGGATACCAGCACCTCGATCACGTCCACCTGGTCAAAGTCGCCGATGTCCGGCACCAGCACATCAACAAAGGATGATTCGTCGGCGGAAGCTGCGTCCGTCTCAGGTTGTGGCGCCCTGGCCTGCTCGGGTTCGGTTGCAGCATCGGCCGATTCGTCCGCGGCGGCGTCCAGCATCAGCACCAGGTCACCTTCGGACACCCGGTCACCCACGGCAATTTTGACCTCCTTGACGGTTCCCGCCGCCGGGCTGGGCACCTCCATGGTGGCCTTATCGCTCTCCAGGCTGATGATGGACTGGTCCTGGGCGATATCGTCTCCCGGCGCCACCAGGATTTCGATCACCTCCACGTCCTCGAAGTCGCCGATGTCGGGTACTTTGACTTCCATGACCATCACACCGTCACCGGGTTGGGCTTGTCGGGGTTGATGCCGTATTTTTTGATGGCCGCGGTCAGGGTCTTCTTCGGAATCTGGCCCTGCTCGAACAAGGCATACAGCGTGTAGTACGCAACGTAGTTGCGATTCACCTCGAAGAACTCCCGCAGCTTGGGACGGGTGTCGGAGCGGCCGAAGCCGTCCGTGCCCAGCACCGTGTAGGGCTGGTCAATGAACTCGCGGACCTGGTCGGCATAGGCCCGGACGTAGTCGGTAGCGGCGATGACCGGCCCGTCCTGCCCACCCAGGCATTTCTGAACGTGACTGACCCGGGCCTTGCGCCCCGGATTCAGGCGATTCCAGCGCTGCACGTCACAGGCTTCACGCCCCAGCTCGTTGAAGCTGGTGGCGCTCCAGATATCACAGCTGACGTCAAAATCCTCAGCCAGCATGTCGGCAGCGGCGATGACTTCCCGCAGGATGGTGCCACTGCCCATGAGCTGGGCCTTGAGTTTTCCCTTGCCGCCCTTGCGCCACTGATACAGACCCTTGCGGATGCCCGCTTCAGCGCCCTTGGGCATGGCCGGGTGGCTGTAGTTTTCGTTCATCAGGGTAACGTAGTAGAAAACGTCTTCCTGCTCCTGGTACATGCGGCGCATGCCGTCCTGCAGGATGACCGCAACCTCGTAGGCGAAGGTCGGATCGTAAGACACGCAGTTGGGGATAGCACCAGCCAGCAGGTGGCTGTGACCGTCTTCGTGCTGCAGGCCTTCGCCGTTGAGAGTGGTCCGACCGGAGGTGCCGCCCAGCAGGAATCCCCGGGCCCGCATGTCCCCGGCTGCCCAGGCCAGATCGCCGATGCGCTGGAATCCAAACATGGAGTAATAGATGAAAAACGGGATCATCTGGATACCCGAGCTGGCATAAGACGTGGCCGCGGCAATCCAGGACGACATGGCGCCGGCCTCGGTGATGCCTTCCTGCAGCACCTGGCCTTTCTTGTCTTCCCGGTAGTACAACAACTGGTCGGCATCCTGGGGCTGGTAAAGCTGACCCACCTGGGAATAGATACCGAGCTGCCGAAACAGGCCTTCCATGCCGAATGTTCGGGCTTCGTCCGCCACGATGGGCACCACCCTTGGGCCCAGCTGCTTATCCCGCAGGATGATTGAAAGGCCACGCACAAACGCCATGGTGGTGGAGATTTCCCGCTCTCCGGTGTCTCCCATGATGGCTTCGAACGCATCCAGGTCCATCACCGGCAGCGGCTCGGCCGGCTGCAGGCCGCGGGCCGGCAGTGATCCGCCAAGGGCCTTGCGCCGCTCACGGTAGTACTCCATCTCCGGGCTGTCTTCCGGCGGCTTGTAGTAAGGCACCTCTTCCAGCTGGCTGTCGTCGATGGGTATGTTGAAG
>JAAUYH010021039.1_pt1 | contig 23550 bp, 3 predicted proteins | sample 7278061 | NCBI WGS metagenome assembly JAAUYH01 (sample SAMN14350203, study PRJNA611818) | marine sediment metagenome | isolation source: surface marine sediment (0.6m) | place: French Polynesia: Moorea | collected 2018-08 | reverse complement strand
TAGCCGCGTGTGGGCATTTGCTCGTGATCGGCAAACGCGTGTAGTGCCGTACCGAGATGTTTGAGATCGGCGGCGGCGCTGTGACCATCGTCGGCGTCGTCTGTAAGGGCAACGGTCAATGCCAGGCGGTGTGGCAAGGCGCTGCGGTGGGCGGCCAGGGAATGGCCGAGGTCGAGCAAGCTCAGGTGCTCGGGGGCTCGTTCGTCGATAAAGCGGGCCAGGCGCGCGGCCTGATGTTTGAGCGCCGTCTTGGTTTTGCCAGAAAGGACGATCGGCACCGCCTTCGGTTGTGATATGCGGACTTCGGTATCGGGTTTGACTGTGGCTTTGGCCGCTGGCGGGGCTTCTTCGACGATCACGTGGGCGTTGGTGCCCGAGATGCCAAAGGACGATACCCCAGCACGGCGGGGTTTTTCGCCGCGCGGCCACGGCATGGCTTGCCGCACCAGACGGATATGGCCCGATTCCCATGGCACATGGGACGTGGCAGTGTCGGCGTGCAGGGTCTTGGGTACCATTTCATGCTGTAAGGCGAGCACGGTCTTGATAATGCCGGCTACGCCCGCGGCCGCTTGGGTATGGCCGATATTGGACTTGATCGAGCCGAGAAGAAGCGGGGCCTCGGCACTGCGCCCTCGGCCGTAGGTCTCGAGCAATGCCTGTGCTTCGATAGGATCGCCGAGCTTGGTCCCGGTGCCGTGGGCCTCGACCACGTCGACGTCGGCGGGCGTCAACTTGGCCGTCGCCAATGCTTGGCGGATGACGTTCTGCTGCGCCCGGCCGCTGGGAACGGTCAACCCCTGGCTGCGGCCATCTTGATTGATGGCGCTGCCTTTGATGAGGGCCAGGATGGGCCTGCCGTGTTTGATGGCGTCGGACGCCCGCTCTAGTACCAAGACCCCGCAACCCTCGCCCCAGCCGACCCCGTCGGCGTCGGCAGAAAAGGACTTGCATCGTCCGTCTGGGGCCAAGCCCCGCTGTCGGCTGAACTCGACGTACGTGGTCGGCGTGGCCATGACGGTCGCGCCGCCGGCCAGGGCCAAGGTGCACTCACCGAGGCGCAGAGATGTGCACGCCTGATGAATGGCGACGAGCGACGAGCTGCAGGCGGTGTCCACGGTGATCGCGGGGCCTTGCAGACCCAGGGTAAAGGCGATGCGGCCCGATGCCACGCTGCTGGCGCTGCCGATGCCGACGTGGCCGTCATAGGCTGTGAGATCATTGCCCAGCACGGCATCGTAGTCGCGATACATAATACCGACAAAGACGCCTGTGGGACTGGCGACCAGGCTCGGGGCGGGGATGCCCGCGCGCTCAAGCGCCTCCCACGAGGTCTCCAGCAAGATCCGTTGCTGCGGATCCATGGCTTGGGCTTCTTTGTGGCTGATGTGAAAAAAGCCGGCGTCAAAGAGGTCGGCGTCGTGGAGGAAACCGCCGTACTGGGTGAGAGATTTGCCCGCGGCATTGGGATCGGGATCGTAGAGATCGGGATCCCAGCCCCGGTTTTTGGGAAACGGCGAAATCAAGTCAGCGCCAGCGGCCAAGTGCTGCCACAGGGCTTCGGGAGAGTGAGCGCTACCGGGATATCGCATGGCCATGCCCACAATGGCGATGGCGTCGTCATCGACAGCATCCCCACCAGCCTGATCTTCAATACGATCTCCGGCGCCGTCGCCAGTGTTGCCCTCGATGTTCGGCGTAACCGAAACCGAGGGGGTATCGCCACGCGCTTCGGCCACGCTATCCTCCTCTTGGGTGAGGTCCGCGAGCGATTGGTATAAAAATTCGCTGAGTTCCTTGAGGGTTGGGTAGTCAAAGAGCAGGGTGGTTGCCAGCGGCAATCCGGTGATGTGTGCCACTCGATTGCCGGCCTGGGCGGTCATGAGGGAATCAAAGCCTAAGTCTTGGAACGGCGCATGAAGTGTGATGTTTTCTGGGTTGGCCTCGCCCGCAATCGCGGCGATTTCGCTCCGCAGGACATCGAGCAAGAATCGACCCCGCTCGGCAGTGGGGCGGGCGCGGAATTCGGCGATCAGGGCGGGGACCTGGCCGGCACCCGCTGGGGCGTCCAAGGCGCGTCTGCGGGTGCTGACGAGTTTGCCGAAGAGCGGCGGCAGGTCGCCGAGGTCTGCGCGACGACGCAAGGCCGACAAATCGAGTTCGACCGGGACCAGAAGAGGGGCTGCATGGCGGTGCGAGCGGTCGAGCATGTGCATGCCGGCTGGGGCAGAGATCTGGCCAATTCCGTGGGCTCGGAGGCGGTCTCTATCGGCCTGGGATAAGCCGGCGCCCATGCCTTGGCCCTCCCACAGGCCCCAGGCAAGGGCGGTGGCGGGAATGCCCGTGCGGCGGAGCTGGTGGGCAAAGGCATCGAGGAAGGTATTGGCGGCGGCATAGTTGCCTTGGCCGGCGGCGCCCAGTACCCCCGATATCGAGGAAAATAGGACAAAGGCGCTCAGATTGTGATCGCGGCTGAGTAGGTAGAGGTTTACGGCGGCGTCGATCTTGGGCGCCAATACCCGGTCGAGGCGGTCTCGGTTGAGCGATAGCAAAAGCCCGTCATCGAGAATGCCCGCGGTATGGAAGATGGCGGTCAAGGGGCGCTGGGGCACGATTTGTGCTAGCGTGCGCGATAGCGCCGCTTTATCGGCTACGTCACAGGTGGCGATGTCGACGGTCTGTGCACCGAGGGCGCAGAGTTCCGCTTGCAGCTCGGCCGCGCCGGGGGCTTCTATGCCGCGCCGCGACGTGAGCAAAAGATGGCGCGCGCTGTGCTGGCTGACCAGGTGCTTGGCCGTGAGGGCCCCGAGCATGCCGGTGCCCCCGGTGATGAGAACGGTCCCCGCGCAATCGAGTTGCATGGCGGAATCGATTTGACCGGCGTGCTGGTTCGCCGATGTCTCGGGAAGCGCGCGTACGAGGCGCGGGATCCATGCTCGGCCACGTCGGAGGGTCATTTGCCACTCACCGCTATCGCGGGCTGCATCGAGCCAATGACCCAAAGCAACGTCGAGATCGGCGCGTAGCTCGCCTTCGCGACCGTCATGGAGACCTTCATCGCTATCGACGAGCAGGAAGGTGCGCTGTGGGTGTTCTGCCGCCGCGGTTCGGCCGAGACCCCACAGCGGTGCGTGGGCCAAGTCGTCCGCCACATCGTCGGCCGAGATGGCGATGGCGCCATGGGTGATCCAGACCATCTCGGTATCGGCATAGTCGCGATTGCCGAGCCAGGCTTGCAGGAGGGCAAGGGCCTGATGGGTCGCGGTATGGGCCTCTTGCGCTGCGAATGTATTGTCACTGTCATTGGCATTGCTCGGGGCCCGCCAATCGACGATCAGCCGGTCGCCGGGCGCCAGCTGGGGCAGGGCATCGCGACCGCCGTGGATCACATGGGTTTGGCGCGCGCCCTCGGCTGTTGCGTTGGCCGACGCCGCCGGGGAAAACGGCGCTGCGATCCAGTCGACGCGATACAGCGATGCGCCGTCGTCGGTGGCCGCCTGCAGCTGCTCAGCACTGGCGACGCGGGCGCGGAATCGGTCGATGTGGGCCAGCACATGGCCGGCACCATCCCATAGGGTGAGGGTGGCGATTACTTGTTCCGCCTGTACATCGAGGAGTTCGCAGCGCGCGCGCACCCGACTGGCACCGACCGCATAGAGCTCGGCACCGCCCCATGCAAATGGCAGCAGCGTATGCGTGTCTTGGTCGCCATGCAGTTGCACCAGGCCCAATGCGTGGAGGACGCTGTCAAAGAGCGCGGGGTGTAGCGGAAACTTGGCCGCGCTTTCAATATGACTCTCGGGCAGCGCGGCTTCGAGGTAGATGCTCGAACCATGACGCCAAACCCGCTGCAAGCCCTGAAAGCTCGGTCCGTAGTGTAGGCCCTTTTGTGCCAGCGACGGGTATAGATCGGCGATGTCGTGCTCTTCGGCCGCTGCGGGTGGCCATACGTCGGGCTGCAGCAGGTCGGCCTGGCTCGGTTGCGCAGCCAGCCTCGGGGCCACAGGACTGGCCGACAGCGGCGCGAGTTGCCCGTGACAGTGCTCGATCCATTCCCCGAGACCGGTATTGCTCTCGCGCCGGCCCAGGAGGACAAAGGCGCGGGCGCCATCTTGAACATCGATCGTGGCTGGGGCCCGGATCGACAGCTGCAGGCGCACACTGCCCTCGGTCGGGATGATGATGGGGGCGGCGAGAACCTGCTCAATGACGCGGTACTCGCCGAGTTTGTCGGCCGCGGCCCACACCATGTCTAGCTGGGCGGCACCCGGCAAAATGATGTGGTCAAAAACCCGGTGCTCGGCAAGCCATGGATGATCGCTCAGGCGCAATTGTCCGGTGAAGAGATCGCCGCCTACATCGGCGAGCGCGATTGTGCCGCTGAGGAAGGGGTGTTGCCCGGGCTCTAGGCCAAAGTCATCGACGTTGCCGCTGCGCAGATGTTGGGTGTCGAGCCAATAGCGCTGCCGTTGAAAGGCATAGGTGGGCAGCGGGATCCGGGTGCCGCTAGCGGGGGCAAAGAACGCCGCCCAATCGATGGACACCCCGGCGACAAAGAGCTGGGCCAGGGCCGACACCAGCTCGTGGGCTTCGTCGGCCTTGCCGCTCTGACTGGGCACCCATGCGACGTCACGGGCGGTCTCAGGGACGGTCGAGGTATCTGCGGTATCGACTGTGTCCACTGTGTCCCGTGCAGCCGCCGACCACGAGGCCACTCCCAGTGCACAGAGGGTGGCGCGCGGGCCACATTCGAGCACGGTGGTAACGCCCATGTCGCGCAGCTCAGCGATGCCGTGTTGGAAACGCACTGGTTGACGGACGTGATTCACCCAATACCCAGGCGTGCACAGGGTGTCCCGCTCCACGAGCTTACCGGCGATGTTGCCGACAATGGGAATCTGCGGCGGTTGGAAGGCCAGATCGGCGATCGCGGCGCGGAACGGCTTGAGCATGTCGTCCATCAGCGGCGAGTGAAAGGCGTGGCTGACCCGCAATCTGCTGATCTTGCGGCCCGCGGCCTGGAAATGGGCGGCGATGTCGTCGACTGCCTTGATATGGCCACTAATGACGGTGGCGTTTGGTCCGTTGACGGCCGCGATGGCGACTTGGCTCCTGCCATCGCTGTGATGGCGGTGTTGCGTCTGGTCGTGCCGGACGGGCAAGACGGGCAAGACTTCCGCTTCACTGGCCGCGATGGAGACCATGGCACCGACATCGGCGGGTAGGGCCTGCATGAGGGCGCCGCGGGCGGCCACCAACGTGCATGCGTCGGTCAGGGATAGCACCTCGGCGACATGGGCGGCACTGATTTCGCCGATGGAATGGCCCATGAGAACATCGGCCGTGATGCCCCACGACTGCCACAGGCGGAAGAGGGCCACTTCCAGGGCAAAGATGGCCGGCTGGGCATAGGCGGTCTGGTGGATGAGGGCCGAGGCTTCATCGCCGTCATCGGCTTGTTGGGCAAACATGACGTCGAGGAGTGGCCGGTCGAGCAAGGCGTCGAAGTGGCCGGCGATTTGATCGAGGGCCTGGCGGAAGGTGGGGAAGGCGCGGTACAGATTGTGCCCCATGCCGCTGCGCTGACTGCCCTGTCCCGTGAATACAACCGCCAGTGGCCCCTTGCTGGCGCCATCGCCGACGAAGCCGCCGCCGGGAAGCGGGCCGCTGGGAAGCGGGGCCCCGGCGAGATAGTCGGCGAGCGACTGCTGTAGACCATTGATGGTGGCCGGTGATCCATGAGGTGAATCGGTGGTCCATTCCGGAACCAGGGCCAGGCGATGGGCAAAGGCACTGCGCGAAGTCGCCAGCGAATAGCCGAGGTCGAGCAAATACGTCTCGGGCTGGTCGGTGCCGCCGTGGCCGGCATCGCCACGGGATACGTCCGATAGGTGCTCGACCAGGCGAGATACTTGCTGATTCAGGGCTGCCCGGCTCTTTGCCGATACAATCAGGGGCAGTGGATGGGGAAGCTCGGCCCTGGTCTGTATCGGCGTTGCTGCCGTGATGGCCGACGATGGCGCCGGGCGTGCGTTGGCGGCTGTTGCTTTGGCCTCGGCAGGCGCCTCTTCGAGGATGAGGTGGGCATTGGTGCCCGAGATGCCAAACGAAGACACGCCCGCGCGGCGCGGTCGTTGGCTGCGTGGCCATGGGGTGGGCTGGTTGACCAGGCGGATATGGCCGAGCTGCCAATTGACCAGAGGGCTGGCGGTATCGGCGTGCAGGGTTTGCGGGATGCGCTCGTGCTGCAGCGCCAGGACGCTCTTGATGATGCCGGCTACGCCCGCGGCGGCTTGGGCATGGCCGATGTTGGACTTGATCGAGCCGAGATGCAGGGGACTGTCGGCGGTATGCTCTTTGCCATAGGTGGCCAACAGGGCTTGGGCTTCGATGGGGTCGCCGAGTTTGGTACCGGTTCCATGGGCCTCGACCAGATCGACGTCGGCGGGCACGAGCCGGGCTGCCGCCAGGGCTTGGCGGATGACGTCTTGTTGCGCCAGCCCGTTGGGCACAGTCAATCCCTGGCTGCGACCGTCTTGGTTGACGGCGCTGCCTTTGATGACGGCCAAAATCTGATGACCATGTTTGATGGCGTCAGAGGCGCGCTCCAGCACCAGCATGCCGCAGCCTTCGCCCCAACCAACCCCGTCGGCGTCGGCGGAAAAGGATTTGCAGCGGCCGTCGGGCGACAGTCCTTGTTGGCGGCTGAATTCAATAAACACGCTCGGCGTTGCCATGACGGTCGCGCCGCCGGCCAGAGCCAAGCTGCACTCGCCGAGGCGCAGGGACATACACGCTTGGTGTACGGCCACGAGCGAGGAGCTGCAGGCGGTGTCCACGGTAATGGCGGGGCCCTGGAGTCCCAGGGTATAGGCGATGCGGCCCGAGGCCACACTGCCGGCGTTGCCGGTGCCCATGTGACCGTCGAAGGCTGCGAAGTTGTTGCCCAGCATGTTTTCGTAGTCGCGATACATGACGCCGACAAACACGCCCGTCGGACTTGCGACCAGGGATGAAGCGACGATGCCGGCCCGCTCTAACGCTTCCCAGGCGGTTTCCAAAAGGACCCGCTGTTGCGGATCCATGGCCTGGGCTTCTCTGGGGCTGATGTTGAAAAAGCCGGCATCGAATCGATCGGCGTCATGGAGAAATCCACCCTCTTGCGTCAGCGATTTGCCGGCGGCGTCGGGATCGGGATCGTAGAGGTCGGTGGGCCAGCCGCGGTTGCTGGGAAATGGCGAAATCAGGTCGGCACCGCGGGATAGGGCCTGCCACAGCGCTTCCGGGGAATGAATCCCTCCGGGATAGCGCACGGCCATACCGACAATGGCGATCGCGTCGTCGTCGGGATCGTTCTCGTCCGAGACGCCTGAGACGGCTGATACGACGCTGGGGGACATCGTTGGCTGGGGAGGCGGCGCAGGCGACGGCGCTGGTGCCGAATCAGAGGCCGGCACGGGGAGCGTTTCCGACAGGGCGTCAAACACGTACTGGCTCAGCGCCTCCAGGGTCGGATAGTCGAAGAGTAGCGTGGTCGGCAGCGGCAGGTCGATCAGGCTGGCCAAGCGGTTGGCGGCCTCGGTCGTCATCAGAGAATCGAAGCCGAGTTCTTGGAATGGTTCGTCGGCCGGAAGCTGTCTTGGGTTGGCATAGCCTGAAATGGCGGCCAATTCGATCCGCAATGCACTGGTGAGCCAGCGGCGGCGCTCACCCGGCGACAGGCTGGCGAATTCGCCGATGAAGTTTGTGCGCTGGCCCGTACGCGTCTCGGCCTGCGAGGCCGCCCGTGCCGCATTGGCCCGCGGCGGGAGCAGGGTGGCAAAGAGTGCCGGCATGGCCTGGTGCTCTCCCCGCTTTTGCAGCATGGCCAAATCGAGTTCGGCGGGCACCATCAGGGCTTGCTGAGATTGTAGCGACCGGTCGAAGAGGGCCATGCCGGTGGCCGCCGACATGGGCACAATGCCGCGTTTTTGCAAGCGGGCCCGATCGGCCTGCGATAGGGTGGCCTCCATGCCGCCCTGTTGCCATAGGCCCCAGGCCAGCGAGGTGGCGGGCACGCCCCGCTGGCGCAGTTGATGGGCCATGGCGTCGAGGAAGGTATTGGCGGCGGCATAGTTGCCCTGGCCCGCCGAACCGAAGAGTCCCGACACCGAAGAAAATAGGACGAAGGCGGCCAAAGGCTCCTGACGGGTCAGGTCGGCCAAATGCAGCACGGCGTCGAGTTTAGGCTGCAATACACGGTCGAGCCGCGCGCTGTCGAGCGACAGCAGCATGCCGTCGTCGAGGACGCCGGCCGTATGGACGATGGCGGTCAGGCGGTGCCGCGGGGGAATTGCGGTCAGGGTGTGGGCCACAGCCTCTTTTTGCGTCAAGTCGCAGGCTGCAATGGTGACGGTCTCGGCACCGAGGCGTTTGAGTTCGTCGCGCAGGGCGTCAGCGCCGGGGGCATCTGCGCCACGGCGAGAGACGAGTAGTAGGTGGCGGGCGCCATGGTGACTCACGAGGTGGCGCGCGGTGACCGCGGCCAGGGCGCCGCTGCCGCCGGTGATGAGAACTGTGCCGCCTGGATCAAGAGTGTCGAGACCGCTGGGTCCATTGCTCACATGGCTGTGCTGGTCGTTGTGAGGCAACCGGGGCGCGCGCACCAAACGAGGCACCCAGGTGCGCCCGTCGCGGTACGCGATCTGGTCTTCCGCGACATCGACATACTGGGCCACGTCTGCTCCGGCTCCAATGCCGTCACAATCAAAGAGCAGGAATGAACGCTGCGGGTGCTCCGACAGCACCGTGCGCCCAAGGCCCCAGAGTGGGGCATGGCCCAGGTCGCGCATGGGGTCGTCGTTTGATATGGCGATGGCGCCTTGGGTGCGCCACACCATGGTGGTATGAGCATAGTCGTCATTGCCGAGCCATGCCTGCAATAGGGCCAGGGCGCGGCGGGCTCGGGCCCGAATGTCGTCGGCCCGAATCTCTTCGTCGTCTGCGTCGGCGTTGGTTTTTGCGACCGCGGGCCAATCGACGATGATGATATCGTCGGGCCTGCGCCCGGGCGCGGACGACAGCGCCGGCAGCTCATCGCGATCGCCGCAGATAGTGTGCTGCTGGCACTCATTGGTTGCGGGGGCGATGGTCGCGGGCGCCGGGATCCACTCGATTTGGTAGAGATGATGGGCCGGGCTGTGGCCAGCGCTGCGCAGCTGCTCTGGCGTGGCTTTGCGCAACCGGAGGCGCTCGATGCTGGCGACGAGCTGGCCAGTGGCATCCCATAGCGTGAGTTGCGACAAAACCTGATGGGGGTCTTCGCTGATGACGTCGAATTGCGCCCGCAGTTCGCTGGCGCCGATGGCAAACAGGCGAGCGCCGTTCCATTCATATGGCAGTAGGACATGCGACTGGGTTTGATTTTGCGCTTGTGTCGCTGGCGCCAGCGCGCATACCAGGCCGTGGAGGATGCTATCTAGGAGCGCCGGATGGAGGGGAAAATCGCCGGCCTGGTTACACTGGTCCTGGGCCAGGGCCGCGGTGACGTGGATGCGGCTTTCCTGGCGCCAAACCCGCTGTAGTCCGCGAAAGGCCGGGCCGTAGCTCAGGCCGTTGCCTTGAAAGTGGCGGTACGCGTCGTCGATCTGGACGGGCAATGCGTCGCCGACATCGCCCGGTTGCAGGTACTCGGGGGACTCGGTGTGCGGCGCGTCCATGGCCGCTACTCTGGCCGTCAATGTACCCTCGGCGTGGCGTACCCAATGGGCGTCGGCGTGCTCTCCCTCATGGGCGGGCGCACTCAAGATGGCAAAGGTGCGATCACGGCCGTCATCGGTATCGTTGTCGGTATTGTTGTCGATATTGGCGGCGCGTACCGAAATTTGCAGCCACAGGTCGCCGTCCTCGGGGATCACGATGGGGGCGTGCATGGTGAGATCGCGTACGCCGCTGTGACCGAGGGCCTGGGCCACGGCAAACGCCATGTCGAGCTGTGCGGTCCCCGGTAGGACGACTTGGCCAAAGACCTGGTGATCGGCGAGCCAAGGTGTGTGATGAATGCTCAATCGACCACTGAAGACATCGCCGCCAAGCGAGTCTCTGTTCGAGGCGGCCACGTGGGTGGCGGCGACAAGGAAGGGATGATTGCCCTGGCGCAGGCCAAAGCCGGCGGCATCGTTGGGTTGCGGTGATGAGGGCCGCGACGATGACGGCTGGTGCCAAAAGCGCTGGCGCTGAAATGCGTAGGTGGGCAGCTGGATACGCGCGCCTCCGTGTGCGCGGAAAAACGCCGGCCAATCCAGCTCATGCCCGCTGACGTGGAGGCGCGATAGGGCAGTGATGACTGGGGCCTCCTCGTCATTAGTGCCACGCAGGCTGGGAATCCAATTCGCCGCCCGGCCGGCTTCGGCATCAGCGTCGGGGCCGGCGTCGGCGCCGTCGTCTGCGGATTCATCGGCCGGTACGTTTTGGTGGGCGGGCACAGACCAGCACTCGATCCCCATCGCACACAGGGTCGGGCTCGGGCCGCACTCGAGCAAGGTGGTCACGCCCGATGCGCGCAAGGTGCGGATGCCAGCATGAAAGCGCACCGGCTGACGGACATGGGCCAGCCAATAATCGGGACGACACAGGTCGCCGTCGTCTACCCGCTGGCCGTCGAGGTTGCCAATGATGGGAATGTGGGGTGCCCGGAAGCGCAGGGATGCGAGTACGTGGGCAAAGTCGGCCAGCATTCCGTCCATATGCGCGGAATGAAAGGCATGGCTGACGGGCAGCCGCTTGGTCTTGCAACCCTTATCGCGAAAGTGCGCCGCCAATGCCAGAACTGCGTCGGTATCGCCGCTGATCACGGTGGCGCGCGGGCCGTTGATGGCCGCGATATCGATGCCGCCCTGGGCCGGCATGCTGGCGCGCACGTCGGCTTCACTAGCCTGAATCGACACCATGGCGCCCACATCTTGCGGCTGGGCTTGCATGAGCCGTCCCCGTGCGGCTACCAGGGCGCAGGCATCGGCGAGAGAAAAGACCCCGGCCACGTGCGCAGCGGTGATTTCGCCGATGGAATGACCCAGGAGGGCATCGGGCCGGATGCCCCAGGCCTGCCATTGGCGAAAGAGCGCCGCTTCGAGGGCAAAGAGTGCGGGTTGGGCAAAGGCTGTCTGATCGATGCGCTGGGGGCAATCGCGATCGCCGTGTGCAGGGGCGAACATGACGTCGAGCAGCGGCTGCTCAAGGAGGCCGTCCATAACCGCGGCGATTTCGTCGAGAGCCTCGCGGAAGACATCAAAGCGCTGGTATATCTGTGCGCCCATGCCGGGGCGCTGGCTGCCCTGGCCGGAAAATAACACCGCCAGTCCGCCTTGTCGCATCGCAGGGCGAGTGATCATGGCGCCCGCCGGCAGCGCGCCGTCATGGGCAAAGGCACAGAGCTCCGCCGCGATCTCTGCCTGATCGGTGTGCTCGGGGCAGTAGGCAAGACGGCTCTTGAAATGGCTCCTCGTTGTGGCGAGGGAGGCGCATAGATCGAGATAGGCGATGTCTTGGTTGTGGGCGAGATAGTCGGCGAGGCGCTCGGCTTGCGCCGATAGGGCCGCTGGGGTGTGGCCCGAAAGCAGCAGCGGCGGATGCAGAGGCTTGTCGGTCGCCGCGGGCCGCGATGCTGTGGATGTCTGGGCCTCAAAGGGCAAAGGAGACGATGACGGGGCTTCGACAATCACGTGGGCGTTGGTGCCCGATAGGCCAAAGGCTGAGACCGCGGCGCATCGCCGTTTGCCGGCGCTATTCGCCTCGCCTCTGTCACCAGGGTCGCCAGCGTTGTCATTGTCGTAAGGGTTTGGCCATTCTGACAGCGTGTCCACCACGTGCAACCCCTGCCAGTCAATGAGTGGATTGCGCGGAGAAGAGTGCAGGGTCGGCGGGATTTTGCCGTGGCAAAAGCTGGCGATAACCTTGAGTAATCCGGCTAGGCCTGCGGCACTCTCCAAATGGCCGATATTGGTTTTGACCGCCCCGAGTAGCAGCGGGTTGTCGGGAGCGCGGTTGCCGTAGACCTCTTGCAGGGCGCCGACTTCGATGGGATCGCCCAGGGAGGTTCCGGTCCCATGGCATTCGACCAATGCGATATCGGCGGCATCGAGCCCGGCGCGGTCCAAGGCGCTGCGCAAGAGAGCCCGCTGGGCGGTGCCGTTGGGGGCGGTCAATCCGCTGCTGGGCCCGTCGTGGTTGATGGCGGTGGCGCATACGTGCGCCAGGATGGGATGCCCCATGCGTTCGGCGTCGCTGCGCCGCTGGAGAAGGAGGCTGATCGCGCCCTCGCCGCGGCCGTAGCCGTCGGCGTGGGCGGAAAAGGTCTTGCATCGGCCGTCGGGGGCCAGTGCCCGCGTGCGCGATAAACTCACAAACATCTCTGGCGAGGCCAATACTTGTACGCCACTGGCGAGCGCCAAATCGCATTCGCCGCTCGTCAGGGCATTGACGGCGAGATGAAGGGCGACCAGCGACGAGGAGCAGGCGGTATCGACCGACAGCGCCGGTCCGCGCAAGCCCAGGCTATAGGCCAAGCGACCGGCGGCAAAGGAGGCATGGGTGCCGGTGAGGGAATAGGCGTCGACGTCGCCGTGATCACTGCCCGACAGGATGCGCTCGTAATCGCTGGGGCCAATGCCGGTAAAGACACCGGTATTGGAGTTGATGAGGGTGCTCGGAACCAGGCCGGCGTATTCTAGCGCCTCCCAACTGACTTCGAGGAGCAAGCGCTGTTGCGGGTCCAGACCGGTGGCCTCTTTGGGGCTGATGCCAAAAAATGCCGGATCAAATTGGTCGATGGCGTCGAGAAAAAAGCCATGCCGAACCGAGCTCTTTCCAGCCGCTTCGGGATCGCGATCATACCAGGCATCGCCGTCCCATCGGTCGGTGGGAATGGTCTGCCGGATATCTCTGCCCTCGGCGAGGAGTCGCCAAAAGCTGTCGAGATCGTCGACGCCGCCGGGTAGCCGCACGCCCACGCCGACGATAACAATGGGGTTGTCGTGTGGGCCCTGGGTGCCGTGACAAGCCGCATCGCGCTGGCCGTTCGCGGACTGGGCGGCAATGTGGCCGTCGATGTGACTGCCGATGTGGCCGTCGATGTCGCCGTCGATGTGGCCGTCGATTTGGTGCCGCGCCTGTATCTCCTTTTCGATATATGCGGCGACCTCCGTGATCGTGGGGTGGTCGAAGCTGATGGTGGCCGGAATCGCGAGCCCGGTGCCTGCGGCCAATTGCTGCCGCAGTTCGACGGCCTTGAGGGAATCTATGCCGGCGTCGGTGAAGCCGGTGTCGGGATCCAAGGCCAGAGGATCGCCTTGGCCCAGGATGGTGGCCACTTGTTGCCTGACCCAAGAATGTATGTACGCGGACCGTTGGCCAGCGGGCAGGTTGCGCACATATTGCACCAGGGCCGGTTCGCCACTGGGCGTGGTACGGCTTTTCGATGTCGGCTCAGCGTCTTCGATGGTGCGGGCCGCGTCACTGTTGCGGATGAGTTCTTCGATCACTGGGCGCGGCCGGGCCAGCTGAAAACGCGCGGCCAGAGCCGCCACATCGAGGCCGGTGACGATGGCGGTGGCAGCACGAATCCCGCGCCCGGCCTGCGCCAGGAGGGCATCGAGGGCGGCGAACGCGGTATCACGATCTATGCCGCGAAATCCCCGCTTTTCCATATCGGCCAGGGAGGCCGCCGCCATACCCGGTCCCCGCCATGGTCCCCAGGCGACTGCGAGTGCCGGTTGGCCGGCGGCATGCCGCGCAAAGGCTAGGGCGTCGAGGTAGGCGTTGGCGGCGGCATAGTTGGCCTGGCCCTTATAGCCGAATGCGCCCGAGATCGACGAAAATAGGACAAAGTGCTGCAGTCCCTCGGCAAAGAGCTCGTGCAGGTGTTGGGCGCCGCTGACTTTGCCCCGCAGGGCGGTTGCGAGATGGGCCGTGGTTTGTTGGCCGAGCAGGGCATCGTCGAGGACGCCGGCCAGGTGAAAGACGGCGCGGACGGGCGGCATGGTTGGCGGAAGGTGTTCGAGTACATGCTGCAGGGCCTCGCGGTCGGAAATGTCGCATGCGCGGAGGACCACTTGAGCGCCGAGTGCTTCGAGTTCCTCGCCCAGATCTCGGGCCGATGGGGCCGCCGGGCCGCGCCGCGATAGCAAGAGCAAGTGGCGCACGCCGCGGCGGACCAGCCAGCGCGCGGTATCTCTGCCCAGGACTCCTGTGGCGCCGGTAATGAGGGCGGTTCCATCGGTGACAGGGACGGTTTCGCGATCGGACGCAGTAGTGTCGCAATCGGCCGTCGCTGGTGGGCTCGCGACAATGCGGCGGACAAAGCAACCGTTTGAACGCAATGCGATTTGGTCTTCGCTGTCCTCATCGTTGCACAGGCATGAGATCAAGCGTCGCTGGGTGACGGTGTCGTCGAGCGAGGTCGGCAAGTCGATGAGGCCGCGCCAGATATCGGGCTCTTCCAGCGAGATTACGCGCCCCAAGCCCCAGACCATGGCTTGTAGGGGGGTGATGGCGCCATGGCCGGGCTTCACAGCCACCGCCGATTGGCTCAAGCTCCACAGCGGGGCCGGGCGACCCGTGGCTTTGAGGGCCTTGGCTAGGGCTAGGGTGAAGGCGAGGCCGCCGGGGACGTCGGTGGGGTGGGGGTGGCGATCCTCGTCGTCGTCGTCGTTTTCGTCGCTTGTTTCTAGGGGCAAGAGCGATAGCCAGCCGCGAATGGGCATATCTTGCGTCGATTGCTGCAGCTTGGCGACAGCGGTAGCTAGGGCATCTGGGTCGGCCAGGGTCGCGGTCCATGTTGCGTCTGCACCGACAAACTGGGACATCTCCAGCACGGTTCCGCCAAACTGTTGCAGGCTGCGGCAAACGGCGTCGGCGATGGGCCGGCCTTGTGGGCCCGCGATCACGACCCAGTTGCCAGCGGCATCGGGCGGATCGCTTGGCAGGGGCCGATAGCGCCAGACTTCGCGATAACATAGCGAGTTCAGGGTTTGCTCTAGACGCTCGCGCTCTTGAAAGCGATCCAAGGACGGTAGGAGCCGTTTGAGCGCCTCGGCGTCTTGCGGGTCGCTAAGCTGCAGCAGGTGGGCCACGTCGGCGGCATCGCCTTGTGCGACGGCGTCCCAGAAACGGCCAGAGAGAGCCTGCTCAGTATTGGCCTGCAGGGCCTTGCCGCCACTTGGCAACCAATGGCGCTGGCGCTGGAAGGCGTAGGTGGGCAGAGCGATGCGGCGCCCGCCGATGGGGGCAAAAAACGCCGCCCAGTCGATGTCGTGGCCTGCGGTATACAGCGTCGACAACGCGGTGATGAGGTCGGATTCTTCCTCGGCGCGCTGGCCGCGCAGACTCGGGATCCAGCTGGCGGTATCGGTTGGCAAAGGAACCTGGCCCTCAGCATCGGCGGCAGTTTCGGGCCAGCAGTTGGCGCCCATGGCGGAGAGCACCCCGCTGGGGCCGATTTCTACAAGGGCGGTGACGCCCATGTCGCGCAATGCGATGATGCCGTCATGAAATCGAACCGGCTTGCGCACGTGTTCGACCCAATATTCAGGCCGGCACAGGGTTTCGCCGTGGACCCGTTTGCCGTCTACATTGCCGACGATGGCCATGCGCGGCGGGTGAAAGTCCAGCGCGGATAGCGCCTGGGCAAATTCGTCGAGCATTCCATCCATGTGCGGTGAGTGAAATGCGTGACTCACCTGGAGCTCTTTGGTCTTGCGTCCGAGCGCGGCCAGGCGATCGGCGATATTGAGGACCACCTCGCGGTCGCCGCTGACGACGGTGGCGGCCGGTCCGTTGAGGGCCGCGATCGAAACGGTGCCTGCCGGTTTCTGCGCTATCAGAGCTAGCACCTCGTCTTCGGCGGCCTGGACCGAGACCATGGTGCCAATGCCCGATGGTAGCGCCTGCATGAGGCGAGCGCGGGCGCTCACCAGGCGGCAGGCGTCTGCGAGCAACAGGACGCCGGCCACGTGGGCCGCGCTGATTTCGCCGATGGAATGGCCCATGAGCACCTCAGGGCGTACGCCCCACGAGGCCCACAAGCGAAAGAGCGCCACTTCCAAGGCAAACAGCGCCGGCTGGGCATATGCGGTTTGGTGGATGATGGCGGCGTCTGGGTGATCCTCGTCGGCCAAGAGGATGTCGAGGAGCGGCCGGTCTAATAGGTCGTCGGCAAAGTGGGCGGCGATCTCGTCGAGAGCCGCGCGGAACGCGGAGTAGCGGTGATAGAGCGACCGGCCCATACCGGGCCGCTGGCTGCCCTGGCCGCTGAAGAGAAACGCCAGCGCTCCTTTGGGCCGTCTTCCATGGGGCGTGAGCTGGGCCCCCGGCGGTGGGGTGCCGCGTTCGCTGAATGCGATGAGGGTATCGGCGATGGCGGACAGCTGCTCCGCCGGCGCGGCGTTTGGCACGGAGTTGGGATGAAGGGGGAGCGCCAGGCGGTGGGCAAAGTGGGTTCTGCTCGTGGCGAGACTATATGCCAAATCGACTGACGCGCCTGGCGTGTCCGGCGCGTCGCCATTGCCGGCTGTGCGCAACTGCACGGCCAGCCGCCCGGCTTGCGCGCTGAGGGCCTCTGGGGTGTGCGCCGACAAAAGCAGCGGCAATACATGCTCGTGGGGCGCGGGGGCCGCATCTCTACGGGCCGTGGTCGGTGCTTCCTCCACCACTACGTGGGCGTTGGTGCCAGAGAAGCCAAATGAGGAGATGCCGGCCCGCAGCGGCTGGGCGTGATCGCCGAGGTCTCGGCCTTCGGTGGCGACGCGAACTGGCAGGGCATCCCAGGAGATATGGCGATTGAGGGGCTCGGCGTGCAGAGAACGGGGAATAAAGCGGTGTCTCAGGGAAAGTACTGCCTTGATCAGGCCGGCGATGCCGGCCGCGCTCTCGGTATGGCCGATATTGCTTTTGAGCGAACCAACAATCACGGGCCGCTCTTTGCTCCGACCCTCGCCGTAGACTTGGCCGAGTGCGCCGAGTTCGATGGGATCACCCAGGGGAGTGCCGGTGCCGTGGCACTCGACGTAGTCTACGTCGGCGGGCGCCAGTCCGCCTTGGGCCAGCGCCTGACGAATGACGGCCTGTTGCGCGGGGCCGCTCGGGGCGGTAAAGCCCTGGCTGCGTCCGTCCTGGTTGACGGCGGTGCCGCGGATGACGCCGAGCACCTGGTCACCATCGCGGGTTGCGTCGGCCAGGGGTTTGAGCAGCACTAGGCCACAACCCTCTGCGCGGACGTAGCCGTCGGCGTGGTCGGAAAACGCATGACAGCGACCGGTCGGCGACATGGCGCCGAGCCGGCTGAAGTAGATGGTGCGTTCGGGCGATAGCAGCAGATTGACGCCACCGGCAATGGCGGTGCGGCACTCGCCGCTGCGCAGGGCGTTGCAGGCCAAGTGGACGGCGGTCAGAGAGGATGAACAGGCAGTATCCACGGCCATGTTGGGGCCGCGCAACCCGAGCCAGTACGACAGTCGGCCGACGATGGCGCTGGCCACGGTGCCGAGTAGGGTGTAGGCGTCGATGTCGTCGGGGCTGGCGAGGGCCTGGTTTTGGTATTCGGTGCCAAAGATGCCCACGTACACGCCGGTGTCCGAACCCTCGAATACATGCCGCCCATAGCCGGCGCGTTCGATGAGCTCCCAGGTGGTCTCTAGGAGCAGCCGCTGCTGGGGGTCGATGGAGCGGGCCTCGCGCGGACCTATGCCGAAAAATTCCGCATCGAAGGCGTCGATCTGATCGAGGAATCCGCCCCAGCGGGTGGTGGATTTGCCGGCGGCGTCCGGGTCTTCATCGTAGACGTCGTCGGCCGACCATCGATCGGCAGGAATTTCCCGGATCGCGTCGACCTCGTCTTTGAGCAGCGACCATAAGTCCTCGGGGCTGTGTACGCCGCCGGGCAGACGGCAGGCCATGGAGACAATGGCGATGGGGTTGGTATTCGCGGCTCGATGCGGCGTGAGCGGCTTGGGGGTCGATGGCGCATCGTGGCCGTTTGGGCGGTCATTTGGGTGGCCATTTGCGTGCTGCGGCGTCGCCTGCGATACCCGGCCCATGAGCTCGTCGGTGATGGCGGCCGCTGTCGGAAAGTCAAAGGCCAAGGTGGCCGGGAGATCGAGGCCGGTGAGCTGCGTCAGTTGATTCCTGAGCTCAAGGGCTTTATGGGAAGTGAGCCCGAGTTCTCGTAAGGTGGTTTGCGGCGCAATATCGGTCGGGTGTGCCAAACCGAGCACCATGGCGATTTCGCTGCGAACCCATTCGAGCACGGTGTGTTGGTCGGCGCTGCGCCAGTCGGCGCCGTCGAGGGCGTCCCACGTTTGCCCGGTGTCGGTGTCGATGTCGGCAGCATTGGGCAAGGACAAGGTGCCGCTGGGCGGAGGCAGAATTCGCTCCCAGGCAATGTCTAAGCCGTACGAATGCAACTGGCACAGGGATGCGAGGAGTTGCGCGGGATCTGTGCGGTGCAGGCTCGGCACCGTGACGCCACGATGGGCACAGGCGTCGGTGAGGGGCAATTGCAGGATGGGGGCGGGGCCCATTTCAATAAAGACGTCGAAGCCGTCGTCCTGCAGTGCGGCGACCGCGCGATCAAAGCGGACCTGCTGCCGTTCGTTGGCGGCCCAGTAGGCGGCATCGAGGGTTTCGCCCGGCACCCGCTTGCCGTGTACGGTGGAGTAAAAGGCAATGTCTCCCGCTCGGGCGCGCACCGGCTGACACGCCTCTTTGATGCGGGGCAGGATGGGGTCGATATGGCGCGAGTGGGACGCGTAGCCAATGGCGACCTGGCGGCAAAACACGCCAGTCTCGTTTATCGCCGCGATCCAGGCCTCGATGGACGGGCGCGATCCAGCGACGACCACCGAACGCGGTCCGTTGTAGATGGCAATGGTCAGTTCGGCATCGGGATGGGCCGCGTTATGCTCGGCAATGTGGGCCTCGACCCATTCGATGGGTGCCTTGACCACGGCCAGCGCGCTCTGTCCCGCCAATTCATGTACCAGTCGGCCGCGCTCAGCGGCGATGAGGGCGGCGTCGGGCAGGGATAGGATGCCGGCCACGTGGGCGGCGGCGATTTCGCCGATGCTGGTACCGACGACGGCGGCCGGCTCAAGTCCCCAACTGCGCCACACCGCGGCCAGGGCGACCGCCATGGTGAAGAGGGCCGGCTGAATGACGTCGTCGCGTTGCAGATCGGCCAGGTCGTCGTCGCCGCCATTGCGAAATAGCGCCGCCATGGACCAGCCGGTGAGCGGTTGGAATACTTCGTCGTGGGCGGTGACGGTGGCGGCAAAGATGGGGTTGTACTGCATGAGCCATTGGCCCATGCCGCGCCATTGGCCGCCTTGGCCGGGAAAAACGAACGCGATGTTGCCGCCTGTCCGATGGGGGTGGCCGCCGCGGTCCGCGCCAGTGTTGTAGATCTGCTGCCGCCCTGCAGCCAGGCGCCGCAATCGACTGATGGCTTCGGGAATGGTTTGGCAGACAAAAGCCGCGCGTGCATCACCATGGGGACGAGCGATTGCGGCATGGGTGGCTAGATGTGAAACGGTGACGGCGGGATCTTCGCGCTCAAGCCATGCAGCCCAGCTCTGTGCCTGCGCCCGCAAGGCCGGTGCTGTGGCCGCTGACAGCATGATGGGCCATGCCGCGTCCGTTGCCGGTGAGGGCACGTGGGATGCGATGTCGGCCGCGTCGGTTTCGAGTATTTGCGCAATATGTGCCCGCAACCAGGCATGTAACTTAGCAGCCTCGTGTCCCATGGGGTCCTCTCGGCGAAAAACTGGTACGTTCCGCAGGGAAAAGGGGGGTGGTCTGAGTGTGGGATGGTGTTGGCGGCGTGCGAGCCCGCAACGACTTAAGAGCTCGTCGTATTCTGGGCAATCACTGACAGAATATCGGCGCTGTGCTCGCGAAGAAAGAAATGTCCGGCGTCAAATACGCTGAGATCAAAATTGGCATGGGTGATGTCCGACCAGGCGTGCATTTCTTCGACATCGACCTGTGGGTCACTCTTGCCGGCAAACGCCCGAATCGGGCATGATAGCGGGTCGGCTTCGCGCCGGAAGTAGTGGTCGGTCATAGAGAGATCGGCGCGCAGCACCGGGAAAAACATGCGGCGCATGTCGGCGTCGTCGAGAACCTGGGTTGGCGTTCCGCCAAGAACACGCAACGCGTCACAGAATTGTTGCTCAGGCAAGCTATGTAATATGGGCCGACTGCGCGGACAGTGTGGGGCTCGATGAGCAGACACGAATAGGCCCCGCGGGCTCGGATAGCCCTGATCACGCAATCTCCGCGCCAGTTCGTACGCCATGAGGGCACCCACGCTATGGCCGAAAAACGCAAACGGCCTTTCATCCAAAAATGGAAGCAAGTTGACCGTCAATGCATCCGTCAATGCGTAGATATCGGTAAATGGACGTTCTCTATGACGCGCTTCGCGACCGGGTAAGTGGGCGGCACAGATTTCAATGCCATGCGTGGCAGCGATGCCGCGCCACGGCCGAAACGCCGCCGCGCCACCGCCAGCAAAGGGAAAGCAAAATAGGCGTAATGCAAACGGCGTTGAGGATGGTTCCAGACGTATCCATGTATTGGTATTCGCTGTCATCGCTTATTGGACCGATCTAATCGTTTGTCAAGTTCGAGTACGTTGACATTGCGCTACCCACATCCCAGACGTGACTGTCTGATGCGAATAAACAGAATGACGTCGATCTCCATCCGCAGGGCGAGGTGGGGCCTTGGCATCAGCTCGCACACTAATACCGAGGCGCAGGTGTTGCGTCAGTGTCTAGACTCGGCCGTGGCCTGACGTGGAGCGATCCCGTAACGGGAGCAAGTACTCGCGGTGACGTGTAGCTCGACCCAGTGGATACGCGCACTTACATTGGGAACAGAACCACGCGGAGTATCAGAATGATCTCACTGCATTTGTCAATTGTGGAGGATGGGGATTTGGGAGACGGGTTTGGTCAGATGATTCGTAGGCTGGTGGTAGATGGGGGGGGTAGGTGCCTTGCTTGGCGTAGCAAAGTCTCGGTCCCATGAGAGAGATAGGTATATAGAGGAGAGCTGGGACCGAATAGGAGCGATAAGAGCATAGCGTACGGGATTCGAGACACAAGCCGAATGTGCAACTATTTTCAAGACTCCATAACTTTTGTTGAATATCACCCTATTGGAATAGCGCCATACCTATTCACAATTAAATACACCACAGCAGGTGGTGGGAATGAAACGATCGATAGTACTAAGCCGGACACGGTTCTTAGGGCCGGAAAAGTGGCAATCGATGTATTGGTTTGCCTAGTTTGATATCGAAATATGTTGATTGCATGGCGTTCGTTACCGTTTGTCGCAGTGCAAAATCGCCCGGCGATCGAAATCGTCCGACGATCGAAATCGCCCGGCGATCGAAATCGTCCGGCGATCAATGCCCATGCGGAAATGTAACGACCGGCAAGGTGGTGACGGGCGAAGTGATGATCTAAAGCCGTTTCGCGGAGCCTGCGCGCGGTAGCACTTTTGCCGACGCAGCGTGTCCCAGTCGCTACGCGAGATGCTAGGCTGCAGCCCATGGATAGTCCTCGTGATTCCGAGCAAGCCGCACGGGCATGGCGCGCGCTCCATGCAGTGCGCAAAGCCAGGCCGTTGGTTCATAACATCACCAACTACGTTGCGATGGATGTATCGGCCAATATGCTCTTGGCTGCTGGGGCCTCGCCGGCCATGATTCATGCCGTGGAAGAAGCCGCTGAGTTCACGGCGATTTCTGCCGCCCTGGTCGTCAACATTGGCACCCTGTCGCCGCCCTGGGTGGAGGCCATGAAGCTGGCCATGCAACGGGCCAAAGAGCTGGGCATTCCCGTGGTTCTCGATCCGGTGGGCGCGGGCGCCACCGCGTATCGCACGGATGTGGCGCGCGCTCTTGTCGAACTTGGTCCCGCCGTGGTCCGGGGCAATGCCTCCGAGATCATGGCCCTGGCAGGCGCGACCGGCATCGGCACGACCAAAGGCGTGGATAGTAGCCACAGCACCGATGAAAGCGCAGAAGCCGCGGCCAAGCTGGCGCAGTTTTTCGGCGGCGTGGTCGCGGTCACTGGCGCAATCGACCGCGTCACCGATGGCAAGGACACCACGATCGTCTACGGCGGCCATCCGATGATGGCGGCGGTCACTGCCTTGGGCTGCGCGGCCAGCGCCGTCATCGCAGCGTTTTTGTCCGTTTGCGATACGCCGATGCAAGCGGCCACCTATGCGTTATCGGTGTACGGCTTGGCCGGTGAGCTGGCAGCGGCGGAGGCGCCCGGCCCTGGCAGCCTGCGTTGGCGCCTGATCGACGCGCTCTACAACCTCGATGAAGACGCGGTTCAGACCCGTGCCCACATTGTCAAGCCATAAGCCAAGCCATGAGCCAAACCATGACCAAGCCCACGCCGACGAAACCCGCCCCTCTGCCATCCCCTTCATTGGGCGCGAATGGCCCGCGCCCGCGTTGCGACTGGTCGGTCTACCTGGTCGCCGGGCTGCAAACGCCGAGCGGTGGCTCTATCTTGGACGCTGTCGATGCCGCCATTCGCGGCGGCATTACTGCCGTGCAGCTGCGCGATAAGCACGCGTCCACCCGTGATTTGCTGGCGTTGGGCCGGTCCCTCATGCAGCGCACCCGCGCGGCCGGCATTCCCCTCATCGTCAACGACCGCGTCGACGTGGCCCTGGCGCTCGGGGCCGACGGGGTCCACGTGGGCCAGGATGATATGCCCGCCAGCGACGCCCGCCGCCTGATAGGGCCCCATCTCATCTTGGGCGTGTCCACCAGCACGGTGGCCGAGGCCCGGGCCGCCCGAGACGCCGACGCCGACTATCTTGGTGTCGGCGATCTATTTGGCACCCCGAGTAAGAGCGATGCCGGGGACCCCATCGGCCTGGGCCCAGTGGCCGATATCGCCGGGGCTGTGCCCCTGCCCATCGTCGGCATCGGCGGCATCACCCGTGCCAATGCCGCCGACGTCATCGGTGCCGGCGCCGCGGGGGTGGCGGTGATTTCGGCGATCTTGGCTGCCGCCGATCCAGCGCAGGCCAGCACCGATTTACAGCGTTCGGTGCGCGGTCCACGGCACAGCCGACAGGTATATAGATAGGGTACCATGGCGCGATGAGCACCACGCGTATGCCTGCGCCGACCATTCTCGCCGCCATCGTGGGACAGCTGGTCGAATACGGCCACCAGCGCGGCCTCGACCCGGGCCAATTATGCCAGATCGCCCGGGTCTCGCCCGAGATGTTGCGCAGTCCCGGGCTGCACAGCTCGGTCACCGGTATCTACGACCTGCTGGCCCATATCATACGTACGCTCGACGATCCCGGGGTTCCGGTCCACAGCGCGACCATCACCCAGATGGAGGACCTCCACGTCATGGGCTTTGCCGTGATGACGGCCACCAATGGCGATGAGGCCGCGCGACGCGCCGTGCGCTATGCCCGCCTGCTCACCAACGCCGGGCGCTGGGAATTGATTCGCGAACCCGAGTGCGG
>JAAUYH010001583.1_pt1 | contig 23553 bp, 26 predicted proteins | sample 7278061 | NCBI WGS metagenome assembly JAAUYH01 (sample SAMN14350203, study PRJNA611818) | marine sediment metagenome | isolation source: surface marine sediment (0.6m) | place: French Polynesia: Moorea | collected 2018-08 | reverse complement strand
GAGTGTCACGTCAGCCTGTTTGCCGTAGCCTCACAATCAGCCCCTTGTCGGCCCGGAGCGATGAAACGTCAAACGTCGAAAACGGCACAGGCCTTCAAATAAGCAACTAACTCCCATCACGAAACGTTATTTCCGAGTGACAGAGGGCTGGTCTATCTCTTTAATATAACAATGAAACCGGGGAGGAGGTTTCCGCAAAGCGTGCCGTAAGTCGAGGCTGAAAAGTCTACGGCACACATGCATTGCAGCCATTTCAGTTCCCCGGCATTGCGGATCGCGGTCTGCTTCGGGATCGACATGGAGGTAAGATTGCGGGTGGGCCGACTGTGAAGCACATGAAGTACATCACCGCCGAAACCTGGCTGGCTGCCGGACTTGCCCTTTTGGGCATCCTGGGGTTGGTTTTTTTGGCGCAGCTCGTGGCCGAACCAAAGGTACTTTTTGGTCGGTCGTTGACAGCTATACCGCCCACGCTGTTCCCGTCGCTTGTGCTTGGTGCTATGGCGGTTCTGGCCGTCGCACTGCTTTATTCGCTGCGGGGGACCCTTCTTGCCGAGCACAGCAAAACCTTCGAAGACGGCGCGTTACCCCGCGTTGTGATGCTATTTGCCGTGATGCTTTTCTATGCGCTGACAATGGCGCCTTTCGGCTTCTTCATCTCCTCGGCCCTGTCCATGGCAACCATAGCCTGGATTGCCGGCAACCGCTCGATTTTGCAGATCATTGCGGTCTCTGTGATATGCCCGATTGGCCTCTACCTCGTCTCGACGCGGGGTCTTGCGGTGTCGCTGCCCGAGCTCAGTTCGATCGAATTCTTCTATGCGCGGATTTTTGATCTCTTCGAGAGCGCGCCTGAGGTGTCTCAATGATCGAGCAATTTGCCGATGGTGCCCTGATGGCCTTTCGGCTCGACACGCTGGTGATGATCGTGATCGGGCTCTTTTCGGGGATGCTCGTCGGCGCCTTGCCCGGTTTCACCACGTTGATGGCGATGGCAATTCTTTTGCCGCTTTCGTTCTTCCTTGATCCGCTGGTCGGCATTCCGTTTCTTCTTGGTGTCTATAAGGGTGGCATCTTCGGGGGCTCGATTCCGGCCATTCTTGTCTCTATGCCAGGCACGGGCGCAGCCGTGGCCACTTCCATCGACGGCTACAAGCTGACGCAGAAGGGCGAAAGCCGAAAAGCACTTGATATCGCACTCTTTTCCTCGGTGATCGGAGATACGTTTTCGGATATTTTCACTATCCTCCTAATCTTCCCGATAGCACTTCTGGTGATGCAATTCGGGCCGCCGGAATTGTTCGCCGTCCTACTGATGAGCTTGGTGATTATCGTCTCTACCTCTGGCACCAACCCTCTGAAGGGATTGGTGATGATGCTGTTCGGCCTCTGGCTGGCGCAAATCGGAACTGATCCCATTGGCGGGGTCGAGCGCTTCACCTTCGGCATCTTCGAGTTGAAATCCGGCATCCCGCTTTTGCCCATGCTGATCGGCGTCTTCGCGCTGCCCGAACTGGTTTACGCCGTCATGCGCAGCCAACGCGCGCAGGAATTCGCTAAATTGGTGGGTGACCGGTTAAGCAAGGCCGAGTTCAAGCGCTGCATTCCCACGATCCGTCGCTCGACCATTCTCGGCACGGCCATCGGTATCGTGCCTGGCCTTGGCCAGGTCGTGGCGGCCATGATGGGCTATTCGGCGGCAAAGAACGCCTCGTCGCATCCCGAAACGTTCGGCGAGGGCGAAATCGAGGGCGTCGCCGCAGCGGAAGCCGCCAACAATGCCGTCAACGGACCAACGCTTGTGCCTCTGCTGACCCTTGGCATCCCGGGCGACAATGTGACTGCGATCCTGTTGGGTGCATTCGTTGCGCAAGGCCTCAGACCCGGCCCGCAGCTTTTTGAAGAGCAGGGCACCATCGTTTTCGCCATCCTTGTCGCCATGGTGATGGCGAACTTGATGTTCATCATCATCGGCTACCTGTCGATCCCTTTCTTTGCGCGCATCGTCACGATCAAGACCGGGCTTTTGGTTCCCATCGTGATCATGTTCGCCTTCGCAGGGGCTTATGTTTTCCGTTCCGACACCACCGACATCCTGATGCTTGTGGGCTTCGGTCTGTTCGGTCTTCTGGCCCGTGCCGCAAGGTTTGATGTCATGCCCATGGTCATGGGCTTCATATTGGGTGGGCCGCTTGAATATGCCTTCGGCCAAACGGTCGCCATGGCCGGCTCGACCCCGTTCGAATTCCTGTTCACCGAACGCCTTGGAATGGTTGCCGTTTTGATCGCGACACCGATCGTTGGCTATCTTCTTTGGCGACGTATGAAGTCCGCCACGGCTTAGAAGGGCGGAGAAAAACCAAATCCAACCTAGGAGGAAAATATGTTTCTGAAATCACTCAAAAGAACCGTGGGGGCAGCGCTCGTTGCCACACTTGGTTTGGGAACGGCCGCATTCGCGGAGTACCCCGAAAAGCCGATCACACTGGTGATCCCGCTGGGTGCGGGTGGCAGCCACGACCTGAATGCCCGCGTGATCACCTCGATCATTCCGCAGTATCTGGATCAGGCCATGATCGTTCGTCTCAGCCCTGGTGCCGGCGGTCAGAAAGGAACGCAAGAGGTCGCCAACGCGGCGCCCGATGGCTACACGCTTCTGTTCTCGCACAACTACATCGACATGCTGCAGCAGCACGTCGAGAACCTGCCTTATGACCCCAACACGGACTTCGTCCCCGTGGCCCGCGTGAACTATGCGCCCATCGCCGTCGTCGTGCGGGGGGACAGCGAGTACAATAGCTTCGAAGACCTGATCAACGCGGCCAAGGCAAACCCTGGCAGCGTTGACATGGCGCATTCGGGCAACTGGGGTGCTCTCTTTGTGCCCGCTGCCCAGATCATGAAGGCCACTGAAGCGACCTTTAACCTCGTCCCCTTCCAAGGTGGGGGGCCGGCTATGCAGGCACTTCTGTCCGGCGATGCGGACGTGACGATGGGCTTCCCGTCGACGCTTTCGTCGTTGGTGGATTCCGGCAAGGTCAAGGTTCTGGCCACAGCAGGCGACGAGCGCATCTATGAAGATGTTCCAAGCTTTGCGGAACTGGGCATCGGTGGCGATGTTGGGTTCATGCATCGCGTTGTTCTTGCCCCCGCTGGCACGCCTGACGATGTGTTGGCCAAGCTGAGCGAGGCATTCACCGCGCTTCAGGAAGACAAGACCTATAATCGCATGATGGGTCGTCTGGGCGAGAACACCGACTACATCGATGGTGGAAAGTACCAGATGATGCGGCAAGAACAAAACGGGGCCTACAAGGACCTCGTCGCGACGATCACACAATGATCTGATCAGGCTGGGGCGCTATTGCGCGCCCCGGCACACTCCCAGGGATTTGCCATGCGCAGCATTTCGGCCCGCGCGGTTGCCAAGCATGAAAGGAGCCAGCAATGGCCGTGAAAGAAAAACCCATTTGGACGTTCCGCACGCACGCCCGGCAGGAAACCAGGACGAAATCCCACGCCCGCTCTCGCGATGTCGAGATGATCATCGATGAACCAATCGAGCGCGGCGGCACCAATGAAGGCCCGATGCCGGTCGAGATGGTATTCGCCGGACTTGCGGGATGCACCCATGTGATATCGAACAAATTGGCCAAGGCGAACGATGTGGTGATTGAAGATATGGAAATCGACATCGTCACCACGATGGACAGCCACGGGACGCGGCTGATCAAGCCGATCGACGTGCCGTTCCCGAAGGTGGTGATCAATATCAACGCGACGATGTCCGGCCATCCCGAGAACATCAACGAGATCGTCACCAAGCTCAGCCAGCATTGCGCGGTGGCAATGATGTTGCGTCAGTCGGGCAGTGAAGTGATCGAGAACTGGACCATCAACGGTGCAGAGTGGCAGCTCGCGGCCTGAGTGCTCAAAGCCGCTCTATGCCCAGCTCAACGGCCAAGGCGTCCAAACGGTTGCCCAGGGCTTTGGGAATCAGGATGCCGTTCGCTTCCCGGTCCTCAGTCGTCGCGGCGAGCCGCTCCCCGGGCAAGCGGATTTCTTCTACGCCTGGCAGCAGGGCGGAAGATTTCATTTCGTCCCAGATTCCATCGATTTGCGCCTTGAAGGTTTCGACATCGGCGAAGGCCGCGATGTCGAGCGCGATAATGAAATGACCCGTGTTCGTGGTCGCCCGAGCATCGGCATTGAAGTCAACCACGTCCTTGCCAAAAGCCGCCCCGTTCAGCGTGCCTGCAAGCAGGCCGAAGATAAGCGACAGTCCATAGCCCTTTGGCCCACCGATAGGAAGAAGCAAACCTTCACTGGACCGCGTCGGGTCGGTCAAAGGTTGACCGAGTTTGTCGATCATCCAGCCCTCGGGCATGGTTTCGCCCCGGTCGGCGGCGGTCTTCACCTTGCCGTAGGCCGCGACTGTGGTGGCCATGTCCAGAACGATATCGGGCCGTGTGTTCGAGGGGATCGCAACCGCAATCGGGTTGGTGCTAAGCAGCAGATCCGTCCCACCCCAGGGCGGCATGTGATTTGCGCTTCCAACAGCGACGTAGAGGCCGATCATGTCATGCGCCAGCGGCATCTGCGCGTAAAGAAAAGCCGGTCCCGCATGGTTCGAATAGCGTGCACCGACCCAGGCCACGCCGCAGTTCCGAGCCTTTTCCGCCGCCAGTTCGGCGGCCCGCGACATGACCAGATGGCCCGGGCCGTTTCCGCCATCCAAAAGCGCGGTCGCGGTCCTTTCCGAGATCACCTTGATGTCCGGATTAACGGACATTCCACCGGCGCGAATGCGCTTGATATACATAGGCAGGCGAAACACGCCGTGGCCGTATTGCCCGCCGATATCGGCCTTCGCCATCAAGGTGCCCATCCGGTTGGCATTGCCGTCGGACATGCCGCAGGCTCGAAAGGCGGAGGCGATAAAGCCCTGAAGCCGGTCGGCTGTCACATTGCGTGTGTCTGTCATTTCCATTTCACTCCCAATAACAGCCCAGCCCCGGAGGCCTTCCATGAGCACTGACGCCATTGTTCCCTATGCTTCGATCACGCCGTTTGCACGCGGTGATGGTGTTGAAACCCGGCTGATGATCGGGCGCGAACGGGTCGATGATCCGCCATTTACCACAGGCACTACGATTTTCCCGCCGGGGATGAAGGCGCCGATGCACAGCCATAACTGCGACGAGCAGGTCACCGTTCTGGAAGGGCGCGCGATGGCGGAGGTGGCGGGTGTTCAGACCGAGCTTGGTCCGATGGACACGAGCTTCATTCCCAAGGACATGCCGCACCGGTTTCTGAACATTGGGGACGGCCCGTTGAAGATCCTCTGGATCTATGCGGCAGCAGAAGTCACGCGAACCTTTACTGAAACAGGCGAGACCGTTCCTCATCTGTCGGCGGGTGACAAGGTCTGAGCCTCGTCAATCGCGGCGCGAACTTCCGCGACGCGTTCCGCGTTGTCCTTGGCCAGGGAGCCGTCCGCGTTCCAAAGCGAGTTCTCGAACCCGACGCGCATCTTGCCGCCACGTGCCGCGGCATAGGCGAGGCAAGCCGTCTCGGCCGCGCCGAATGCGCAAATCATCCAATCAAACGAAAGCTCGCCATTCCGAGCTTTCATAAGGTCCAGATAGGGCTCCAGATCCTCGGGGCGTGACGGTTCGGTGCCCGCGTAGGATCCGATGACCAGTTGCAGCTGGTGCTCCGTGCCCGGGATGATCCCCTCGTCGATAAACTCCAAAACTCGGCGCAACTGCTCGGGCGTATAGGCAATATGATGGATGCCGATGCCCGCGTCCTGCGTCCAAGCGTAAAACTCCTCGGCTGTGGCCTTGTCGACGGGTGGGCGCATCAATTCGCTCAACGCCAGCGAGACCGAGGCCGGTCGAAGTTCGCGGATCATGTGCATCTGCTCTTCCGGCCCGAAACGGCCCGCCGCCTCGCTGGTCACCTGAATAAACAGACCTGGCGCGGCATGCTCGATGGCTGAAATGGCTTCGCGGTACAGCCCCACATCAAGACTGTGTTCGCCATCTTCGTTGCGCACGTGCAAATGTATCCCCTCTGCACCGGCCTTCTGGCAGGTGACGGCGGTTACGACCAACTCGTCAAGCTCGACCGGCAGGGCCGGGTGATCCGACTTGTTGCGCCGCGCCCCGTTCGGCGCGACCATGAGGCGGGGAAGTGGTTTCATGACAGTTTGGAAATCTGGACGGTGCGTCGGTCTTCAGCCGAACGTTCGATGGCTTCCAGCACTTCAATGTTGTGCACCATCTGCTCTGGCGTGAAGGGGTATGGGGCATCGCCCGCGATCGCGGCGGCAAAGGCTTCCAGATTGTGCACCACCGCGTCTTCCCATTCGAGTTCCTTGTGGACCATGTCCTTTCCTGTCTCGGCCACCAGATAGTTCACCTTGCCGCCTGGCGTGTCCGGATGGCTTTCATTGATGATTTCAACCCATTGCTGTGTTCCGAAGACATGCATCCGGATGAAATGCGGTGTATGCAAAACCGCCGAAAGCGTCGCCGTCATGCCTTCTTCAAACCCAAGTTGCGCTGTGACGACATCGCCCGTTTCCCACCCGAGAGAGCGGCTGGCAGTCATGGCCTGCACCGTCTCCACACGCCCAAAAAACGAGATCAAAAGGTCGGTCAGGTGGATACCCATCGCCGTCATGCCTGCGGCGGGAGAGACGGCCTTGGAGGTGCGCCAGTCGCCCTTGGGGACATGGATCAGCTTGTCATGCGAGAAGGCAGCTTCGGCATGCATGATCGTGCCAAGCTCACCCTTGTCGATGGCGGTTTTCAAGGCCACCATCGCCGGTTCAAACCGGCGCTCGTGGCCGATCCCAAGCTGCAGGCCCGCCTTCTCGACGGCGGCGACCGACCGGCGGGCACTTGCCGCGGTCAGGCCCAGGGGTTTTTCGCAAAAGACGTGCTTGCCGGCCGCCGCGCAAGCAACCACCTGTTCTTCGTGAACCGGGTTTGGCGTCGTCAGGACAACCGCGTCGATATCCGGTCGGGCCAATGCGGTCTCGAGATCGTTCAGAGCCGCCAACCCAGTTGAGCGAATATCCTCATGCGCTGCGGTGATCGGTTCCACGATTGCGGCGACGTTGATGCCGGCATGCCCCTCAAGCCGCTTGGCAATGTGGCGTCCCCACCATCCGAAACCGGCGATGGCGATCTTCAGCGGTTGGCTGTTGGAAGACTTGGTCAAAGAGTGGCCCCCAGAGTAGTGAATTGACCGCGGAAGAAAACCAGCGGGTCGCCCTCACGGCTATCGATCGCGCGGACGGAGCCAACGACAATGTGGTGATCGCCGCAAGGGATCATCTGTTTAACATCGCATTCGAGGGTCGCCAGCGCGTTTTCGAGAACGGGAACGTCCTGCCAGCCGCGTCGCCATGCGATGCCGTCGAACTTGTAGTCGATCGGCTTGGCAAAGCGGAGGACGTCTTCCTTGTCTCCCTCTGGCATAATGTTCACGGCAAAGGCGCCATGGGTTTCGAATGCTGGGCGCGACGGAGCTTTCGAGACGATACTCCAAAGAATCTCTGGGGGGTCCAGAGAGACGGAGGCAAAGGAGTTCACCGCAAGGCCCAAGGGTTGGAACTGGTTCCCGCAAGTGGTGACCACTGTAATCCCGGTGGCAAACCGGCACAGCACATCGCGCAGCGCGTGTGCATCGAAAGGGGCCGGGTAAGCACTGTGCATATTCATCAAAATCTCCCGTTTGGCAGTCCATAGATAGCGGGCTACGGGTGTTCAAAAACTAATAATTGATGATAATCTCGATCTGAATTCCTGATACCAAAGTCAAACGCGTGGGGCGCATTGAAACTTCAGCACCTGAAATACTTCGTTGCCGTCTTCGAAGAGGGCTCTTTTTCGGCCGGTGCGCAACGTGTGAACGCCACCCAATCGGGCCTGTCGATGCATGTGCGTCAGCTGGAAGACCGCTTTCAAGTTCAGTTGCTGAACCGCAGTTCAACCGGCGTCACGCCGACCGAAGCCGGACGCCTTTTCTATCGCGACGCCGTGCGCGTCTTGCACGCGGCGACGGAAGCGGAAGCAAATCTGCGATCATTGTCGGGAACTGTGACCGGGCACGTTACGGTTGGGTTGATGCCAACCTTCACACGCGCCGTGCTTGGGCCCGCCTTGACGCAATTCGTCAATGACTATCCCAACGTCAAAGTCTCGGTGCGGGAAGCGTATTCCGGCGAGCTTTCTCGCCAGGTTTTGGCCGGCGAACTGGATTTCGCCGTTGTGCCCGCCTTCGATGCCGACGACCGGCTGCACGCAAGCGTGATGGGAACCGACCAGGAATGCCTTGTCGTTGCTGGGAAAAGCGGCATCGGGGCCAAAGGACCCGTTCGGTTGGCAGACCTTCCGCCTCTCGACTTGGTTCTGCCCAGCCCCGAGAATGTTCGACGGCGAAAGATCGACCAGTACCTTGCAAAGCACGGGATCGAGGTTGGGCGCCTGATGGAGCTCGACTCGATGTTCGCGACACTCGATCTGGTGGCGACGTCGGACTGGGCAACGATTTTGCCAGGGATACTTTGCCTCCCCGATCTGAAAGGAAACAGCCGCAGGGTGATCCCCATCACAAAGCCGAAGTTGAGCGTCGAATATTTGCGGATCGAGCCTATGTCCGTTCCACTCAGCGAGGCGGGCCAGGCGTTTTACAACGTTTTGAATGACGAACTGAAGTCTGCGTTGACCGCGTTCAATTGATCAAACGCCGCCACACTATGCAGAAATATAATAGCGACTATTAGCAACCATCATTTTTTCCGATTGGAGCGGTGACGTACCTTACCTGTCAAACGCCGATTGGAGAGCCTGATGGAACTGTCATTTTTTACCATGCCAATTCACCCAATGGAGAAACCGATCTCCAAAAGTATCGCGGAAGACCGTGAAGCATTTCTGCTGGCCGACGAACTTGGATTTGCCGAGGCGTATTGTGGGGAGCATACGACAGATCAGGCAGAGATCATCACCTCGACCGTCGCATTTCTTGCAAGCCTGGCGTACGAAACGAAGTCCATCCGGCTCGGCACGGGCACGGTGAATCTTCCGAACTCTCACCCCGCGCGCGTCGCAGCCGAGGTTGCGATGCTGGACCACATGCTGGAAGGTCGCTTCAACTTCGGAATTTCGCCCGGCGGCCTTATGTCGGATGCCGAGGTCTTCGGAAATCTCGACCGCGATCGCAACGCCATGTTTGTCGAGTGTATCGACATGGTTCTCGACATCTGGGCGGGCGACGCGCCCTACAATCTTTCCGGCAAGTATTTCGAGGTCTCGACCGAAAAGACGATGATGCCCGAAATCGGCCAGGGTAGCATACCCAAGCCATACCAGGATCCGCACCCGCCCATCGTGGGTACCGCCGTTGCGCCTTTTTCCAAAGGCGTTACGGCTATGGCCGCACGCGGCTGGGATCCGATCTCTGCGAATTTCCTGTTGCCCAAGTGGGTCGCAACACACTGGCCGAACTATGCGGAAGGCTGCGAGCAGGGCGGACGCCCTGTCGATTTCAAAAACTGGAGGGTGGCCAAGAACATATGTGTGGCCGACGATATGGCGACCGCTCGTGCCTATGCCCGCGACCCAGGCAGCCCATATGTTTACTACTATTCTCAACTCCTCACGAAACTGCGGGCAGGGGGCCGCATGAACCTCTTCAAAGAGGATCAGGCCATGCCCGACAGCGAGGTGACGTTGGAATACGTACTGGATAGGTTGGTGATCTACGGAGACCCATCCTCGGTGGCTGATCAGTTGCTCAATTTCCGCGAAAGCGTCGGCGACTTCGGTCACCTGGTGTATGCCGGCCACGACTGGGCCGACCGAGAACTGGGCCGACGTTCAATGATCCTCATGGCTGAAAAAGTAATGCCGCAGATCAATGTTGCGATCGCTGCTGCTGCGTGAAGTTTCGGGGCCGGGGATTTCTCCAAGAGATTGAGACACTCGACTTCGATGTGATCCAGTCGTGCCTCGATCCAACAAAACATGTGAAACAGCCGGAGCGCACAAATCACGGGTTAAACGAAGTCCCGTCCGTTCGAATTGCGGGGGACGCCACCTAGCCGTCCTCGGGCGCATCGCTTGTTGGCCTCATTACCGTTCGGCACATTGCAAAGCCCATTCGATCGAAGCTCACCGCGGAAAGTGCCTTTCCAGCCGGTCGAAAGCCGCTTCGATGGCGGAGTCGTCTACGCAATAGGCCATACGGACATGTCCGACGCCCGAAGGCCCGAATGCACTGCCCGGCGTCACCGTGACTTTCGCCTCGTCCAGAAGCCGGTGCGAAAAACCGACGTCGTCGTCCTCGCCAAGCACCTTTGGAAAAACGTAGTACGCCCCCTCCGGGCGGACATAGCTGAAAAGATGGGGCAGAGCGTCAAGCCGTTCGCAGATCAGATCGCGACGCCGGGCCAGGATACGTTCGAATTCCACCAGGTGCTCCCGCGGCCCCTCAAGCGCCGCCTGCGCTGCGACCTGCGAGATGCGGGGCGTACAGATCATGGTCATGTCGTGAATCTTCACGATCGCGTCCCGCAACGGGGCCGGGATAACCATATACCCAACCCGGTAGCCACTCATCGCAAACGCTTTTGAGAACGTGAAAAGATACACAAGGCTTTCCGCAACTTCAGGAAGGGCCGCCAAATTGAAGAAGCTTGCCCGGTTCTCGTAGGTGAAATGGCTGTACGGATCGTCCAGAATGACCAGAAGCCCTTTTTCCTTTGCAATTCTGGCCACCGCCCTCAGCGTTTCTTCCTTCAGAATTCGACCGGTGGGATTTGAAGGGGTAACGAGGACAATCGCCTTCGTCTTGTCGGAAATTAATTCCGGCAACACGTCCGGTTCCGGTTCCCAGCCACGCGCTTCGTTCATCGGCCAGTTTATTGGCACCCCACCATTGAAACGGATCTGATGAAAATGGGATACGAACCCCGGATCGGTCACGACAACTTCGTCGCCCGGGTCGAGGAAAACGTGAAAGAGGGTGTTCAGCCCCTCCATATTGCCAGCGGTAATGGTGAGGTCCCGATCCGGATCGACCGCTCTGCCGGATCGTCGCTCGAAGTCCCGCGCCGCCGCCATCCGAAACTCCGGCAAGCCAGCCGGAAGCGCGTACATGCCGGACTGCGGGTCTTCAGAGAGTGCCTTGGCCACAGCGTCACGCACATGCGCGGGCGTCCGGAACGAAGGCAGCCCCCAAGCGAGGGAGACCGCATCGGGAAACTGCGCACCTCGGATCGACATTGCCTTGATGGCCGAGATCGGCGTCTCGCGCGTGCGTGCGGAGACCATATTCCCGATCCAATTCGGTGCACGTCCCATGAAGCCATCGTAGGCGAGTCCGAGGAGCAAATGAAGTCATCGAATTTTTCTCCCGGCACCGCCACTGAACCGGGCTCTCTCCAATGGGTTCTCTGGAACGGTCGGATGCGCGTTGAACACCTGATGCGGTCAGCTGGGGTTCTTCTGTCTGGGTCAGTGATTAATGACGAGCGCAGCATGACTTAAGGCACCTTCAAAAAATACGTGAATGCATCTTGGAAACTGTGCCAACGATGTGGCCGTCGACAGGTCCCGGATCGGGCGACGTCACCGACTGCCGCAGACCGCGCAGGATGGGTTCCGCTGGACCGGGATGGACTGCCATTCCGACGACAGCGCATCGTAAAGCAGCACGCGACCCTCCAACTCGCTTTCTCCGAAGACCAGCATATGAAGCGCCTCTGTCGCCTGCATGGAGCCGATCGTTCCGGTCAGCGGCGCCAGGACCCCCATGGTAGCGCAGCGTTCCTCTTCGGTATCGGCGTCCTCCGGCAGGAAACACGCATAGCATGGTGAGGCCGGTTTCCTGCTGTCAAATACGGAAAGCTGCCCCACGAACCGGATCGCCGCCCCGCTGATCAGAGGTTTCCCCGCCGCCACGCAGGCCCGGTTAACCGCATGACGGGTCGCGAAGTTGTCGCTGGCTTCAAGGACAATGTCTGCATCGGCCACAAGCTCCCCAAGCTCCTCCGGGCCGACGCGCGCCTCGACGGCGCGCACGTGACAGTTCGGGTTGATGCCCTCCAACTCAATCCGAGCCGAAGCCGCCTTGTTCACGCCAAGGCGCGTCTCGCGATGCAAGACCTGCCGTTGCAGGTTCGTCAAATCCACCTCGTCGCCATCACAGATCGTCAGGTGCCCCACACCAGCGCTCGCTAGATACATCGCAGCGGGCGAGCCAAGGCCGCCCGCCCCGACGATCAGCACACGCCCGGCAAGGATCTTTTCCTGACCTTCGATGCCGAATTCGTTCAGCAGGATGTGCCGACTGTATCGCAGTAAGTCCTTGTCTTTCATGTCGCCTTTCCACGGGCTGGGTATTGCAGGACCTCAGCCTAGGGCCAAAGACGGTGCCAAGAAAGCCCGACTTCAGAAGGGTAGGGCGCGCTTGCCGTTGCCGCGCCTTGTCCATACTCTGCCGCGAGAATTGGGGGTGTCATGCGCAAATTCGGAGTGATTGGCTGGAAAAACTCCGGCAAGACGCATCTTGTGGTGCGCCTCGTCTCTGAACTGACGTCCCGCGGCTTTACGATTTCCACCATCAAGCATGCCCATCACTCGCTGGAGTTCTCGACCTCCGACGCAGAGGGGCAGGAACAGCGACCCGCCCGGGCCCATGAAGCCATATTCTCGTCACCGACACGCTGGTCGCTGATGAAAGAGATGCCTGCCGGTGTGGAGGAAGAGCGCCTGTCGGAACTGGCCGCGCGGCTTCAGCCCGTCGATCTCGTGCTGGTCGAGGGATACAAACTCGAAGACCTGCCCAAGCTCGAAGCGCACCGCGCCAGTAACAAGCGTGACCTTATCGCCCGGAAAGATGACCGGGTCGTCGCGATGGCCTCCGATTCTGCGGTGGAAGGCGTGAACGTTCCGGTTTTCGACCTCGACAACACATCTGCGATAGCGGATTTCATTCTGGAATACGTCGGATTGGCAAAACAAGCGGATAAGGCCGGTTAACCTTCCGCCATATGACTTGGGTCAATGTGTCATTCGACGACTTGCGCTAGTCTTCTGGAAACGTCTTCCAGCACCGGGAAAGCAAACCATGCCCGACACGACAGCCACAATCGGTCACAACTCCCGCCAAGGGACGGTGACGATCGAATCCCGTCTTTTCAATAGCCTGACCAAGTACAAGGGGCAGCGGTCCACCCGCGAAAGCTTCACGCTGCCCGCTGGCTCCACTGTTGAGGACGTATTGAAGATGTGGGGTCTGCCGAAAAAGGAAGTGTTCCTTTGTCTGCGCAACGGCCGCGATGTGACGCCTGGCCTCGTCGGAGTCGAAATCAACGGCAATGCGGCGCTTGAAGACGGGGACGTGATCGCCTTGTCCGGTCCGGTGCCTTACAGCTATGGCTATGGCGCGCCTATTGTCTGATTGTCAGCCGCCGCCGCGTTGAAAGACCTTCTCAAAGCGCAACAGGAACTCTGAACGTTCCGCGTCCGCAAGCGGCCGCATGTCGAGCACCACCCGCGCGCGCGGCAAGCGCATCAGACTGCTCAAGACCGCGTCGTCTTTCGGATCGAATGTGCAGTACACATCCGCACCCCCTGCGGCTTCGGACAGGTCATAAGCGCCGTCGGGGGTCTTGCGAAGCGAGGCACCGGTCAAACGGCGCAAGCCGTTTTCGAATTCCGCAACGGTGAACGACATTATCTTTTCGACCCGTGTGCCGGGAGTCTCGTTTGAAAACACGGCCTCAGCCGCCCGCAACAGGGGGCCAGACGGCCAACACATCGCCCTCTTTCAAAGCCACCTTGTCGCGTTCCTCGGGCGCGTGAAACACGCCGTTCAGCAACACAAGATGGCACTTCTCGCGCGGCACGTGATGACTGTCGAGAAGGCCCAGAATCGTCGTATTGCTATCGACCTCCAGATCGACCTTGTTGCGCACCGCGCCCGGCGGCAAACATGGACTGAGCGACGCGAACAGCTTTAGCGTGACCTGCAAATCGAACAACTCCCCTTGACGTCAGGGCGCTCAGGCCGGCAGGGCCACCTTTGGTCCGGTATACCCGGCGGTAGGTCCCTGCTGCATGACCGCGACATAGGCCTCGGCCACGCGGCCGGGGCTTTCGATCAGTTTGTCTTTCCAGGGGCCAAGATGCAAATGCGTTTGGATCAATCCCCGCAGCATGCCCACGTGATCGGTCATGCCGACGCACTGCGCTCCGATCAACTGATCGCCGTCGAATTCCAACCGGATATAGCGGTTGGCATCCTTGTCATGCAGCACCGCCCGCTCGCCGCCTTCCACACCTTCCCACGTGCCGAAGGACGAAGAAATCAGACCGAGCGTGTCCAGCACGTTCATGTTCAACGCCCCGCGATGGGCCGTCTCGATCCCGCACATGTTCAGTGCGGCGATATATCCGTGCTCGACTGCGACGGGCTGGATCGCCAGCATGTCGTTGTGGCCGGTCGACAGGTTGATACCTTCGGCAACATCGCCTGCGGCATAGATGCCCTTCGCGTTTGTTTCATGGTAAGGATCAACTTTCACGCCGTGGTTCGTGTCGATTCCGCTGCCTTTCAGGAACTCGATGTTCGATTTCACCCCGGCCGCGATCACGACGAGGGCGGCGGGAAGCTCCTGACCGTCCTTCAGGTGAACGGTAAGGGGGTGATCGTGCGACGGTGCCGCAGCCGTCGGTGCAGGCGCGACCGCAGGCGTTGCGCTCGGTTCCGAGGAACCGCCTCCAAAGATCCGGGCGAAAAAGCCCGGCTTTTCTTCGGCGAATGGGGTGGCGGATGGAGCAGGCGCGGGCGCAGTCTCACCCGACGCGCGAATGGCATCGACCAATGCGCCCGTGACCACCTTCACGCCCTTATCCTCGCACCAGTGGCGCAGCATGTTGCCTGCGGTCTCGTCCAGCATCCGCGGTACCATCCGGTCGCCCATTTCGACAACGGTCAGTTCCACGCCCATCTTCGCCAGCGCTTCCAGGATGATGCAGCCGATGAAACCGGCACCGACCAACACCACCGGCACACCGGGCTTGGCGTGTTCGGCGATGTGGCGCGCGTCTTCCAGCGTCCAGCAGGTATGGACGCCTGGATTGTCCAGCCCCTCGATCGGAGGACGAAGCGGCGTTGCCCCGGTTGCGATCAACATACGGTCGAATTGCAGCGTGCTGCCATCCGCACAGGTCAGCGATTTCGATGCAGCATCGACCGAGGTGACCGGACCCTGCTTGTAGTAGATGCCCTTGCCATCATAGTGCCCGTCTTCCTGGCGCAAATAGGTTCCGTCTTCGCCGATCTTGCCTTCCAGCAGATAAGGGATCGCCATGCGCGAATAGGGCGGCTCCGGCTCGCCGCTAATCAATGTGATTTTTGCGTGCGGCGCGTGCTTGCGGATGGTTTCTGCCGCAGTAACTCCTGCTGGCCCGGCTCCCAGAATGACATGATGCATGACGCGTTCCCCCGAAGTATGGCTGTGCTTTGCGGCATTCCGTGCCGCCGAAAGAACGAAGCCGGGACAGATCGCGCCCCGGCTTCTTGTTGACGTACCGGGCGATCAGACCGCCAGGCGCTCGAGCGTCTCGTTGGTCGGCACGCCCTCCTGGGTCCAGCCGCGCAGCTCGTAGTATTCGGGCAGCATCTTATCCAGACCGGCCACCAGCCCTTCGGCAGGTCCGGTCTTGGCCGCATCCTTCAGAAGACGCTGGGGAAGGTTGTCGTCCGCCGCCGTGAAGCCCGCCTGGTTGTTGAAGATGCGCTCCATGTTCCAGATGCGCTCGCCGGCTTCCAGCAACTTGTCCACACTCCAGTTACCCTCACAGGCCGCATCAACCTGAGGCGCGATGTCCTCTAGCGTCCAGGCAAAGGTCGTGAAGACGCAAAGACCCGAGCTGTCGACCGCCGCCGTCGCGTCCTGGAACGCTTTGACCAGCCCGGCCTTGCCGTCGGTCTCGAGCGGATCGGTCTTTTCCGGGATGCCGAGAATCTCCGAGGCCACGGTATACGACCGCAGGTGACATGCACCCCGGTTCGACGTGGCATAGGTCAGGCCCATGCCTTGGATGCCGCGCGGGTCATAGGCCGGGAATTCCTGGCCCTTTACCGTCATCGAAAGCTCCGGCTTGCCGTATTTCTCGGTCAGGCGCTTGGACCCCATGCCAAGCTCCTTGCCGAAGCCTTCCGCCTTGCCGGTCAGTTCGACACATTGCACCAGCGCTTCCGCCGAGCCGAACTTCAACTCAATGCCGCCGGTGACTTTGTCGTCGATGACGCCGGTCTCGTATAGCTCCATCGCCGCGCCCACGGTCGCCCCGAAGGAAATCGGGTCAATGCCCTGTTCATTGCAGATGAAGTTCACATAGGTCAGCGCTTCGAGATCGTTGGTGCCCGTGGCGCTGCCAAGAGCCCAAGCGGCCTCGTATTCCAGACCACCCGAGGCATGCCAGTATTCCGGCTTGTTCTGAATGGTGAAGTGCGTTTCATCGACCTTCGAGATCCGACCGCAAGCAATCGTGCAGCCGAAGCAGGCCTGGTTGGTCAGAAGATTCGGCTTGCCGTCGGTCCGGCGCGGTTCGGCCATGGCCTCGGCCGAGATATCGCCTGCACCCTCGAACTGCACATCCGCGCCGTTTCGCGTCGGCATGGCACCGGCTTCGTTGATGACGTTCATCAGAACCTGCGTGCCATAGGCGGGCAGGCCTTCGCCGGTCACGGCGTTGTCCTTCAGAACCTTCTTGCCCGCATTCGTGGCATCCATGAAGGCCTTGAAGTCCTTGACCTTCACGCCGCCCGTGCCACGCACGGCGACGGCCTTGATGTTCTTGTTGCCCATCACCGCGCCCACGCCCGACCGGCCAGCGGCGCGGTGCAGGTCATTGACAACGCAAGAATAAAGCACCTCGTTCTCGCCTGCCACACCGATGGCGGCCACGTGGATCATCTGGTCCTGATGCGTTGACTTGATGTATTTGTCGGCATCCCAGACAGACTTGCCCCAGATGTCGCTGGCATCGCGAAGCTGCACGTCATCATCGAAGATGGTTACATAGACCGGCTTCGGCGACTGGCCTTCGAAAATCACCATGTCCCATCCGGCGAATTTCAGCTCGGCGCCGAAATAACCACCTGAATTCGAACACGCGATGGCGCCCGTCAGCGGTCCTTTGGTAATCACCGAATAGCGCCCCCCGGTGGAGGCGCAGGTCCCGGTCAGCGGACCGGTCGCCATAATCAGCTTGTTCTCCGGCCCCAGAGGGTCGGCCTTGGGGTCGACTTCCTCGACAAGGTACTTCGAGGCCAGCCCGCGCTGCCCCAGATACTTGTCGGCCCACTCCATGTTCAGAGGTTCGGATTTGCTTGTGCCATTGCTCAGGTCAATTCTGAGTACTTTTCCGGTCCATCCCATTTTGGGTGTCTCCTTGGTTTCCTTCGTCCGCATCCCGTGCGCTACGGGCGCGTCAATCTCATGCCGGGGCGTTCGGACCCGTCGGCTCGGTACCGGCGGTCGTTTTGGTCGCCCATACCTTCATCTTGTCGAAACCGGTCTGTTCGATGTCCTGGAAGGTGATCGCGTCCGTCGGGCAGGCACTGGCGCAGGCCGGGTCACCGCCGCAAAGGTCGCATTTCATGACCTTTCCGGTCGAGGCATTGTAATTCACCGTGCCGAATGGACAGGCGATGGTGCAGACCTTGCAGCCGACGCAAAGGTTGTCATGCACGATCTTGACGCCCATCTCGTTGGTCGTGATGGCGTTCACCGGACAGGCCTGCTGGCACCAGGCTTCGTCGCACTGGGTGCAGGTATAAGGCACAAAGCGCGCCTCTTCGTGGAAATCGAATACACGGATCCGGGATTTCGAGACGTTGAACTCGCCCTCATTGACGTAGCTGCATGCCATTTCGCACTGCTTACAGCCCGTACATTTCCCTGGATCTATCGTGAGTGCTTTGAGCATAGAATGTCCTCCCGGTCCCTCGATCTGGACGCCACTCAACAGACGTCAGATTCCTTGAGGTTACGGCACTCCCTGAGAACTCCAAACGACACTTAAGTCGTAAGACCCCGAATCGACGGAATGCCCTAAAAAAGCACCTTGCAGCCCAGGGTCTTCTCAAAGGCCGCGACAAGTTCATCGACGGTCTCGGTGTTCACATAGAGCCCGCCGGTGCGGTCCGCGAGGCAGCGCGAGACGGTGTCGGCCTCGGAATAGTCGCTGCTTCCCTCGCTGCTCCACGCGAAGTATTCGCCCCGGATTTTGAAGCCGATCACATGGACGGTCAGGCCGCTCCCGGCAAGTTCGTTCGCAAGTTGACAGGACGCGCCGCCGCAGGTTTCCTTGCCATCCGTAACCAGAACGATCGTGCCGCCGCCGGACGCGCTCAGCAGCACGTCGGCAGCGCGCTCCACGGCGGTTGTCAGTGCCGTGTCTCCCGCAGGTTGCAGGGTGTCGATCTCGCCGATGATGCGACTGGCCGCGTCTGCCTCGGGCGGAAAGCGCAGGTCGATGCCCGAGCATTCGTCTGCGCCGCCCGGCCCGTAAATCAAAAGCCCAAGACGACGTCGCACAGCGATGTCGGGCAAAGCCCTTGCGACGGCACGGCGGGCGTCGAAGATGCGCGGCTCGTCGATCTGATTGAACCCCATCTCGGCCATCGAGCCCGAACCGTCAAAGACGATCATCGCGTCGTCGCTGCAGTTCTCCGACGCGAACGCGGGTAGGGCGGTGCAGATGGCGGTCAGCAAAGAGGTGAGCTTTCGGGCAGGCATCACCGCTCCGGCGCGCGAAACTTGACGCCATAGTCGGCGTGGATCGCTTCGATACGACCGTCTTCCAAGGCATAGCGCACGGCGTCGTCGACCGCATAGGCCAAGGGACGATACCGAAAATTCACGCCAAGCCCGATGGTCCATTTCGAGATGGCAAACCCCGCAAGTGGCGGTTCGTGCACGCCAAGCCCCTCGGTCAGACCATGATCGAGCTGGCTGCGCGGCCCCATGGCGGCCATGACCTCACCGGCAGCCAGCGCGGCCATCACGGCGTCCATGTCGGGATAACGCCGGATGTTGGCATTCAACTGCCCGCCCGCGAAGCCGGAAAGATAGAAATCCGCCACGCTGTCATTTTCCACCGCGACGGTGTCGAACCGGAAATATGCGGGCACCGGCTTCTCTTCGGGGTAGGCCTCTTCGCGATAGGCGATGGCGATCGTCTCGCCACCATACTGACCAGTGAAAACGACCTGCTCGACCCGGCAGGCAAAGACCGGGTCCCACGGTACGCGCATCATCACATTGGCGATCCGCCCGCCGATTAACGCGCCCTTCCAAAGGTTGAAGCGCAAATCAGCCTCAAGGTTCTCGCCCGCGGCCACGAAATTGAACCGCGCCTCGACCCCCAGATCCTCGGCAATCAGCCTGGCAATCTCCACATCGATCCCGCGCGCCTCCCCGCCTTCTTCCCACGAATAGGGCGGATAGTCCTCGTAGACCGCGAACAGCATATGCCCCTGCTCGATGATCTGATCCAGCTCCTGGCCCACGATATCGCGGCTGGCATTCTGTGGCTTGGGCTGCGGCACGTAGTCGGCACAGGGGTCCGACGCATGGGCAAAGGCGGGACTGAAAAGCCCCGCCAGCACCAGAATGAAGCCGAATGCCCGGTTCCGCATGCGCCTAGTTTGCGGCCGACAATCCGATCGTCAAGACCTCGGCGGCCCGTTTCATCGCCGTGTCGTCCGCCGTCAGGATATTCGCCGCGCGGTAGGCAACGCTGTCGGCCACCGGTGCGCCGGAAAGCGTCCCGATCCCGCCAGCGATTTCGGTCAGGCTGTTGACCACCGCCTCAACATCCGCGTCGCCCGCCAACAGCTGATCGCGGATGACGGTCAGATCGGGGCTGACCTCCTCCATCTGGACATCATCGGGACGTGTCTCGACATAGGTCCGGATGGCCCAGGCCGCCTTCTGGCCCAGCAGCTCACCGAACGCAGGCATCCGGGTGACGCCGTTCTGGGTATAGCCGTGGATGAAGCGCTCCATGTACCATTCGTCGCCGTATTCCTCCGCTTCGATGAACCGCAGGTCAGGCGCCAGTCCGCCCGAGACGACTTCCAGCCCGTGGCAGCGCGCGCAATTCTGGTTGTAGCCCGAGGCGCCGATCTCGATCGCCTTCTGCCAGACCTCCAGGCCCACTTCCTCGACGCGATAGGGGTTCTCGATCAGCCACTCCTCGCCCACGTCCGGAAGCGCTTCGGTGTTGACGGGTTGCGGGGTCACATCGCCATGAGCGAAGGCGACACATGCCACCGAGATCGCGGTTAGGGCGCCAACGGCCAGTCGGAAAGTCTTGGTCATGTCTCTTCCCTCACATGTTTCAGTGTTCTGATCCGGAGTTCTAAAGGACTGGGGGGAGCATGAGAAAGTAGACCTTAGTGGCGGTCCCCGATACGACCAAAGTCTAGCTGTATTGGTGGCATGTGACTTGGTCTTCTCGCCCGAGGGAGGCCCTATGCAACGGCTATCATTGACAGTTCTTCTGTGCCTCTGGGCATGCGCTTCGGCTGCACAGGATGTTGCCGTCGCCTGGCTCAAGGTAGAGCGAGAACTGCCGCCGACGCTCTCGAATCTCGACCCTGAACCCGAAGATCTGGGCCTTGCCGGTGCGCTGACCGCGCTCAAGGACAACGAGACCACGGGCAAGTTCCTCGGCCAGAACTGGTCGCTGACGGAACACGTGGCCTACCTCGGCGACGACCCGCTTGCCGCGGCGCGAGAGGCGCTTGCTTCCGCCTCCTACCTGATCGTCGATGCGCCTGCCGATAAACTCCTGGCCATCGCCGATCTTCCGGAAGCCGAAGGGGCCATCATCTTCAACAGCGGCGCGGGCGACGTGGCGCTCCGCGATGGGGCCTGCCGTGCAAACGTCCTTCACACATTGCCGTCCACCGCCATGCGCACCGATGCGCTGGTGCAGTTCCTGACGAGGAAGCGTTGGGATGACCTCGTGATGATCGCGGGCGGGCATCCGGAAGATCAGGCCTACGCCACAGCGATGGAGCGCTCACTCACCAAATTCGGGTCGAAGCTGTCCGACCGAAAGGAATGGCGCTTCGATGCCGATATGCGGCGGAACGCGGCGCAAGAGGTTCCGCTCTTCACGCAAGAGCTTGGCGACTACGACGCGCTTATCATCGCCGACGAGTTGCACGATTTCGGGCGCTACGTGATGTACAACACGTGGGAGCCGCGCCCGGTTATCGGCTCCGAAGGCCTCACGGCCGAAGCATGGGGGCCAGCCGTCGAACAATGGGGCGCCGCGCAGCTTCAGTCCCGCTTCGAGGATGCGCACGAGCGTGGCATGCACCCCCGCGATTATGCCGCCTGGGCCGCCCTTCGCGCGGTGGGTGAGGCGGTGACGCGCACGCAGGCGGCGGATGTCGCGACCGTGCGCGCCTATCTTCTTGGCCCCGATTTCGAATTGGCCGGGTTCAAGGGCCGTCCGCTGACCTTCCGCACGTGGAACGGCCAGTTGCGCCAGCCGATCCCGCTTCTGCACCCCCGCGCGCTTGTGGCCAACGCCCCGCTCGAAGGGTTCCTGCACCAGCGGACCGAGCTTGACACGCTCGGCCTCGACGAACCCGAAACCAACTGCACCGCTTTCAACTGACAAGACTTGAGGAGCTTCTGATGTTGCGACCCAGCCTTCTTGCCCTGACCCTCGGCCTGACCGGCCCCGCCTTTGCAGACGAGATCTGGATTTCCAACGAAAAGGACGACACGCTTTCCGTCATCGACATCGAGACACTGGAAGTCGTCCGCACCATCGACGTGGGCGAACGCCCGCGCGGCATCACCTTTTCGAAAGACTACTCGGTGCTCTACGTCTGCGCCTCTGACAGCGACACGGTGCAGGTGATCGACCCCGATACGGGCAAGGTCCTGCACGAATTGCCCTCCGGTGAAGACCCCGAGCAATTCGTCCTGCACCCCGACAACCGCCACCTCTATATCGCGAACGAAGACGACGCGATCACCACGGTGGTCGATACTGAAAGCCGCACGGTCGTGGCCCAGATCGACGTCGGCATCGAACCCGAAGGCATGGCGGTCAGCCCCGACGGCAAGATCGCAATCACCACGTCCGAAACGACGAACATGGCACACTGGATCGACACCGAAAAGCAGGAGCTTTTCGCCAACACGCTGGTGGACAGCCGCCCGCGTCATGCCGAATTCGTGAAAGACGGCACCGAGCTTTGGGTCTCGGCCGAAATCGGCGGCACCATTTCCGTCTTCGATGTGGAAACGCAAACCGAACAGGCCAAGATCGACTTTGAAGTGGACGGTGTCCACCCCGACCGCGTGCAGCCCGTGGGCTTCGAGCTGACGGCGGGCGACACTCACGCCTTCGTGGCGCTGGGCCCATCAAACCACGTCGCGGTGGTGAATGCCGAGACCTACGAGGTCGAAGACTACATCCTCGTCGGCCGCCGCGTCTGGCACATGGATTTCAACGCCGACCGCTCGCTTCTGTTCACCACGAACGGCGTCTCGGGCGACGTGACCGTGATCGACGTGGCCGCGCGCAAGGCTTTGAAGACGATCAAGGTGGGCCGGTTCCCCTGGGGCGCGGCTTTCCGCCCGACCAACTGAAGCACCGACGCAATACCAACTTGATAGCGACGTTCAAAATGAGGGACCACAATGCGTAAACTTCTGGCCATCACAGCAGCACTTGCACTTTGCATCAGCCCCGTCTGGGCCGATGACGACGATGATGACGACAACGAATTTGGTCTCGCCGGCATTCTCTCGGCCAAGAACAAGGAAGACCTCGAGCCGATCCAGCTTGGCGCGGGCATCCCGCTCACCTCCGCGCCATGGAAGCTAAAGTCGGGAAAATACTACGAATTCGAGATCCAAGGCGATGGCAGCCAGGAGCTTGCGCTGGTCGGCCCCGAGTTCTTCCGCGCCATCTGGATCGACGAGATCGTGGTCGAAGGTCTGGAAATCCGCCCCCTCGGCCTCGACTCGATCGAGTTCGACGAGGCGGGCGAAATGGAGATCGGATTTGTCGCGATCAAGCCCGGCAGCTACTATTTGAAAATCCCCGGATCAACGGGAGAAACCCAACGGCTGGAGATCACGATTGAATAAGCAGGGCTCGTGACGCTAAGCGTTTCAAATCTCTCGTTTTCTTACGGGACCAAAGATGCGTTGAAGGGGGTGAGCTTTGCGCTCGCCCCCGGTTTTTGCGCGCTTCTCGGCCCGAATGGCGCAGGCAAATCGACACTCTTCGCATTGCTCACCCGGCTCTTCACAACCCACGAAGACAAAATCGAAATCGCGGGCCACGACCTGAAAAGGGCGCCCCGGCAGGCGCTTGCCGCCCTCGGCGTTGTCTTCCAGCAACCGACCCTCGACCTGGATCTGACGGTGGCGCAAAACCTCCGCTATTTCGCGGCGTTGCACGGCATTTCTGGTCG
>JAAUYH010015520.1_pt1 | contig 23558 bp, 15 predicted proteins | sample 7278061 | NCBI WGS metagenome assembly JAAUYH01 (sample SAMN14350203, study PRJNA611818) | marine sediment metagenome | isolation source: surface marine sediment (0.6m) | place: French Polynesia: Moorea | collected 2018-08 | reverse complement strand
GACTTCCCCATGGCGCAGGGTCTCATCGACTTCGCCCGCTACGGGCAGCTGTCGATCGTCACCCCCTTCACGCTGATGGGTGCCATGGCGCCGATCACGGTGGCGGGCGCGATCACGCTCAGCCATGCCGAGGCGCTGGCCGCGATCACGCTGGTGCAGCTCACCAACCCCGGCGCGCCGATCTGCTATGGCACCTTCACCTCGAACGTCGACATGAAATCCGGCGCGCCCGCCTTCGGCACGCCCGCGCATTTCCACGCCTCGCTCGCTGCCGGACAACTCGCGCGCCATATCGGCCTGCCGTGGCGCTCGGCGGCTGGCTCCGCCTCGAACACCCCCGACGTGCAGGCGGACCCGGCGGCCGACCGCCAGGGCAGGCCGATATGGCGGGCCAGTTGCCCGGCCGAGAGCGAGGCCTGGAAATGCGCGGGCGTGCCGAAGGCGGGCGCGCCGGATTTCATGTCCACGTTCGAGGTGAAGGTGCCATAGCACACCGGCGCGCCGGGGTTTGTGAGCTGGACCAAGGTGATCGCGGCCAGCGCCTCGGCGTGGCTGAGCGTGATCGCGCCCGCCACGGTGATCGGCGCCATCGCCCCCATGAGCGTGAAGGGCGTGACGATGGAAAGCTGGCCGAAGCGCGCGAAGTCGATCAGCCCCTGCGCCATGGGGATGTCCAGCGTGCGCGGGCTGTTGGTGTTGATGATCGTGTAGGCGTGCGGCGTGGCGCGGAATTCGTCGTCCGAGAGCCCGCGGAAATCACACATCATCTCGAAATTGTCCATCGCCTGCGGGGTGCCGCGGGAGAAGAGGAAGGGGAATTTGTCCGTGAGGGTGAGCTGGGCCTCGGTGGTGAAATAGTGGCGGATGTGGGTGGGGATGTCCTGCGGCTCCACCGACGGCGACATCATCTGAAAGACGTCGAAATGATGCGCGATCTGGGTGAATTCGCGAAAGTCCCGCCCCGAGCCTGGACGGCGGCCGCGTTCGAGATCGGTGGCGTGCGGGGCCCCTGCCCCGGTTTGAAAGGCAAGACTGCCAAGCTCGAGGATCACGTCGCGATGCCGGGCACCGGCGCGGCAGGTGATGGATCTGGGCGCGGTTTGCAGCGCCGCCTCGACCATGTCGCGGCCGATATGGACCATCTCGGTGGTCTCATCGACCCGCGCGCCGCCTTTGGCGAGGATCTGGCGCGCCTCGGGCAGCAGGACCTTGATGCCGAGCTCTTCCAGCAGGCGCAGGGCGGTGGCGTGCATGTCGGCGATCTGGTCGGCCGAGAACACGTCCATCGTCGGAAACGGGTTGCGGAGCTGCCGGTAGTTGACCTTGCGTTTCGGCTCTTCGGTCGGAGGCGCGCGCCGCCGGCGGCGGCGGCCCAGCGCGGCGCCTTCGTTTTCGCGGGTCACCCCGATTACCCGCGCATTGCCGTGCCCGCCGGGTCGTAGGGCGAGGGCGCGATCACCTTGGCGGGACGCTCGACGCCGACGATATGCACGCTGAGATCGGTGCCTTCGCCCGCGACCTCGCTATCGACCATCGCCATGGCGAGGGATTTTTCCACCGTGTGGCCATAGCCGCCGGAGGTCACGAACCCCACACGCTTGCCGTCCTTCCAGACCGGCTCGTACCCGCTGGCATCGGCGTCAAGCGCGTCGACTTCGAGCGTGACGACCTTCTGCGCCGGTCCGTTACCCTCGCGCTCGGCCAGTGCCGCCTCGCGCCCAAGGAAATCGCCCTTGTCCCAGGCGATCCAGCGGTCCATGCCGGTCTGCGCGGCAGTATAGCCTTGGGTGAACTCGGCGCTCCAGATGCCGAAGCTCTTCTCCAGCCGCAGGCTCAGCAGCGCATTGAAGCCGTATTCGCGGATGCCCAGATCGGCCCCGGCCTCAAGCAGCATCTTGCGCAAGGCGATGTGTTCGGCGGCGGAGCAGTGGATTTCGTAGCCCAGCTCTCCGGTGACCGAGAGCCGGCCGATCCGGGTGCGCAATAGCCCCAGGTCGAAGGCGCCGCAGCCCATGAAGGGCAGCTCGGCGATGGGGCCGTCGGTGAGTTTCTCCAGCACCTTGCGGCTGTTGGGGCCCGAGAGGCTGAAGCCCACGACCAGGTCGGAGAGGTCGCACACGGAGACGCCGTCGCCGATTTGGTCGCTGAACCACCGCATGTGCCATTCGCGCAGGTAATACGAGCCCATCAGCCACCAGGTGCCATCACCCCAGTTGAAGACCGTGAGGTCCCCCTTCATCTTGCCCTCGGGGCTGAGAAGCGGCGCGAGCTTGGCACGGCCAGGCTTCGGCAGGCCGGAGGCGCAGATGTTGTCGAGCCAGGCCTCGGCGCCCGCGCCCGAGATCTCGAAGCGCGAGAACCCGGTGATGTCGAGAAGCCCCACGGTCTCGCGCACCGCCTTGCACTCCTCGGCCACGATCGGGAAGGCGTTGGAGCGTTTCAGTGTCGGGGTTTCCTCGAAGTCTTCGCTGTCCGCGAAATAGAGCGGCACTTCGAGCCCCCAGCTTGCGCCCCAGCGGCAGCCCGCAGCGGTCATGTCGCCATAGGCGGGCGACATCTTCAAAGGGCGTCCCGCCGGGAGTTGCTCGTTGGGATAGGTCATCACGAAGCGGCGGGTGTAGAACTGGCCCGTCGTCTGCCGGATGAATTCCTTGTTCTCGGCATAAGGCCCGTAGCGCGCCACATCCATGCCGAAGACGTCTGCTTCCGGTTCGCCATGGATCATCCACTCGGCGAGCGACTTGCCGACACCGCCGCCTTGCAGGAACCCGGCCATTACGGCGCAAGCGCACCAATAGCCGGGCTTGCCCCGCACGGGGCCGACCAGCGGGTTGCCGTCGGGCGAGAAGGTGAAGGCGCCGTTGACCCAGGTCTTCACGCCGATCTCTTGCAGGGCCGGGTAACGCTCGAACCCGAGCGTAAGCTCGTGCTCGATCCGGTCGGGGTCTTCCTGTTGCAGCTCGAAGCCATACTCCCAGGGCGCGCCGTCCATCATCCAGTGCTGATGATCGATCTCGTAGATGCCGAGGAGGATGCCGTGCTGGTCCTGGCGCATATAGGTGAAGCCCTCGAGGTCGACGGTGAGGGGCAATTCGCGGTCGAGTTCGGCAACGCCCGGAATGGTGTCGGAGATCAGGTAGTGGTGATTGAGCGGCGAAACTGGCAGCTCGATCCCCGCCATGCGGCCCACCTGCTTGGCCCAGAGGCCCGCAGCGTTGATCACGTTTTCGGTGTGTATGGTGCCCTTCTCGGTCACCACGTCCCAGCCGTCGGCGGTCTGGATCAGGTCGCGCACGCGGGTGTGCTCGATCACCTCGGCGCCGTGTTTCTTCGCCGCCCCGGCATAGGCGTGCACCGTGCCGGTGGTGTCGATATAGCCCTCGCGCTCGGCCCACATGCCGCCCAGGATGCCGTGGGTCGACATGATCGGGCAAAGCTCGCCGGCCTCTTCGGGGGTGATCAGATGCACGTCCTCGATGCCGATGGACTGGAAGGTGCGATAGGCCGATTGCAGCCATTCCCAGCGGTCGGGCGTGCCCGCGAGCGTCATGCCGCCGGTCATGTGCATGCCCACGGACTGGCCGGATTCGCGTTCGATTTCCGAGAGCAGGTCGATCGTGTAGGCCTGGAGAGCGGCGATATTGGGATCGGCGTTGAGCGCATGAAAGCCTCCGGCGGCATGCCAGCTGGAGCCGGCAGTCAGGATGTCGCGTTCCAGCAGGCAGACATCCTTCCAGCCGAACTTGGCCAGGTGATAGAGCACCGACGCCCCGACGACGCCGCCCCCGATCACCACCGCGCGATAATGCGATTTCATGTCACTTCTCCCCTGTTGGCGCCTGTCCACGGCCCCGCTGGATGCCAGCATCAGCATGAATAGACAGGTCTGTCTAGTGTGGAGTGCAGTGGCGGCGTCTCGCGCCCGAAATCGGGACGCCAGTGGGACGCCGCGCGTGGCCAGGAATGTCCCGGACGGAATACACACCGGGCCAAGCGGCTTCGAAGCCGCTTTCCAAACACGTTTCGAAACGCGTTCTTCAAGGCCCTTCGAAGGGCCTTGTCTCAGTCTCAAGAAAATCCGGCTACACTACCCCGCCGGAAACGCCGCCGCGCAGCTTTGCCGAATTGCCGCTTTCAACGCCGCCACCTCGGCGCTGTCGGCCCGGCCAGCGCGGCTCAGAAACCCCACCGGCCGGGCAATCTGCGGCCGCGCGATCGGCCGCCACGCGATGCGGGCGTCGGAGGACGCCTGAACCAGCGAACGCGGCAAGACCGCGATACCCGCGCCCCCCGCCACGAGGGCAAGCGCGGTGGTCGAGCGCTCGGTCTCGTAGGTCCAGCGCAAGGCGTCCCCGGCCCGCGCGATGGCGTCGTCGATCAGCACCCGGTTGCCGGTGTTGCGCGCCGAGAGGATCACGTCCTCGTGCGCCAGCCGGTCCCAGGTCACGGCCTCTGCGCCCGCCAATGCGTGCCCGGCGGGCAGGACCAGCACCATCTGGTCCTCGAACAGAAGCTCGAAGCTCAGGCCTGGGTCGAGCGCGGGCATCGAGCAGATGCCGAACTCCGCTTCGCCCAGCGCCACGGCCTCCGAAACCGCGTTCGCGCCCATGTCCAGAAACCGGATTCGGGACTCGTGCCCCGCCGCGCGGAATGCCTGTATCGCTACTGGCATGACCTCGGGGATTACCGTCGGGATCGCCGCCACCGTCACGACGAGGTTGCGCTGGTGGGCGAAGGCGACGCTTTCATCCCGCATCGCCCGGGAGGTCTCGCGCGCATCCTCGAGAATCGCCTCGGCGCGGGGCTCCAACCGTTTGGCCGCGAGCGTCGGCTTGACCGAGCGCGTGGTGCGTTCAAACAGCGTCACATCCAGCGCGGCCTCCAGTTTCTGCACCCGCCGCGTCACCGCCGATTGCGACAAGGCAAGCCGGTCCGCGGCCAGGTGAAACGAGCCAGTGGATTTGACGGCCAGAAACGCGTGGAGGTCTTCGAGATCGAAATTGATGCGCATCTCGCAATAATCATGGAAATCATAGCATTGGTCAAATCAAACACCCGGCGGTACAGCAGGCCAACCCCGGAGACCGCATGTCAAAGCAATACGACATCGCCATCATCGGCGGCGGCAACGCCGCACTCTGCGCCGCCATGACGGCCGCCGAGGCCGGCGCAAAGGTGCTGATCCTCGAGGCCGCGCCGAAGCCCTATCGCGGCGGCAATTCCCGCCACACGCGCAACTTCCGCTGCATGCATTGCGGCCCCCTCGGGCCGCTGATCGAGAGCTACAGCGAAGAAGAATACCTCGCCGATCTGCTGAAGGTCACCGGCGGCAAGACCGACGAGGGGCTTGCCCGCATGGTGATCCGCGCGTCCGAGGAATGCCTGCCCTGGATGGAGGCCCATGGCGTGCGCTTTCAGCCCTCGCTTTCGGGCACGCTCTCATTGGCGCGCACCAACGCGTTCTTTCTCGGCGGCGGCAAGGGGCTGGTGAACGCCTATTACCGGACCGCCGCCGGGCTGGGCGTTGACGTGCTTTGCGAGGCGCCGGTGACGCATCTGGAGATCGACGACGACCAGGTCGCGGCTGTGGATTACACCCACGAGGGCCAGACCCACAGGATCACGCCCAAGGCCGTCGTCGTCGCCTCGGGCGGGTTCCAGGCCGATATCGACTGGCTCGCCCGCGCCTGGGGCGAGGCGGCGCGCAACTTCCTCATCCGTGGCACGCCCTACAATCGCGGGGTGGTGCTCGCGGACCTTCTGGAGCAGGGCATCGAGCAGGTCGGCGACCCGACACAATGCCATGCCGTCGCCATCGACGGGCGCGCGCCGAAATACGACGGCGGCATCGTCACCCGGCTCGACTGCGTGCCGTTTTCCATCGTCGTGAACAAACACGGCGACCGGTTCTATGATGAGGGCGAGGACGTCTGGCCCAAGCGCTACGCGATCTGGGGCCGGCTCGTGGCCGCGCAACCCGACCAGGTCGGCTATGCCATCATCGACGCCAAATCGCTGGAGCTCTTCATGCCCTCGGTGTTCCCGCCGATCCAGGCGGACACGATCGAGGACCTGGCCAGTAAACTCGGCCTGCCACCCGCCAAGCTGCGCACCACCGTCGACAGCTTCAACGCCGCCTGCGGTGATACCTCCGGCTTCACGCCGACAGAGCTCGACGGGGTGGCCACCACCGGACTCACTCCGTCCAAAACCAATTGGGCGCGGCCGATCGAGACCCCGCCCTTCTACGGCTATTCCCTCAAGACCGGCGTGACCTTCACGTATCTCGGGCTCAAGGTCGACGAGACCGCGCAATGTTCCATCGGCAACCGCCCCGTGGCGAACCTCTGGGCCGCAGGCGAGACCATGGCGGGGTCGATCCTCGGACAGGGCTATCTCGCCGGCTTCGGCATGACCATCGGCACCGTCTTCGGACGCATCGCGGGGCGGGAGGCCGCGAAGTATGCAAGCTGACCTGATCCAGGAAGCCCGGCGCCAGGCCGAGATCTGCAACGCCTGCCGCTATTGCGAGGGCTATTGCGCGGTCTTCCCCGCGCTGCATGCCAACCGGGTCTTCTCGGACGGTGACATCACCCAACTTGCGAACCTCTGCCACAACTGCCGGGGCTGTTATTACGCCTGCCAGTACACCGCGCCGCACGAGTTCGACCTGAACCTGCCCAAGGCGCTGGCCGAGGTGCGCCAGGCTAGCTGGGAGGAGTATGCCTGGCCCCGGCCCATCGCCCGCGCCTTTCAGCGCAGCGGTGTGGCCATCGCGCTCGCCACGGTTCTGGGCTTTGCCCTGATCTTCGCCGCGATCCGCGCACTGCCGGAACCTGACGGCGAGGGCTTTTACGCCGTCATGTCCCATTCGGCGATGGTCGCCATTTTCGCGCCCGCCTTCCTGCTGCCCTTGTTGAGCATCTGGGTCAGCACCCGCCGCTACTGGGCCGCCACCGGCAGCGGGCGGCTGACCTGGGGCGCCCTGCGCGCCGCCTTTGCCTCGGCCGCGCAGATGAAGAACCTCTCCGGCGGTCACGGGGATGGCTGCAATTTCGAGGACGAGGACAAATTCAGCCACGCCCGCCGCCACGCCCATCACGCGGTGATGTACGGCTTCCTGTTGTGTTTCTTGTCGACCTGCAGCGGCACCGTCCTGCACTACGTCTTCGACCAGCCCGCGCCTTACACGCTCTGGTCGCTGCCCAAGCTCCTCGGCGTTCCAGGAGGTCTCCTGATGGTCATCGGCACCATCGGCCTCGCCGCGCTCAAGCTCAGGGCCGAGCGCCACCTCGGCGAAGCCAAAGCCTGGGGCGGCGAGATGGCCTTTATCCTGCTGCTCTTCCTCGTCGCCGCCACCGGCCTGCTGCTCTACGCCCTCGGCGCGACCGCCCTCATGCCCCTGATGCTCGCCTTCCACCTCGGCGCGGTCCTCAGCTTCTTCCTGCTGATGCCCTTCACCAAAATGGCCCACGCTCCGTATCGTTTGACCGCTTTGGTGCGGAGCGCTGTCGCGTCGTAACTGCCATCCGTCACAGGCGCGGTCATCCTCTGCGCAACAGGAAGGAACAGGCGCGCCGGGAAAGCACCATAGTCTGATCTGGCTTGTTCTACAGCGTTCCTGATTCACAAGCGATTTCAGCCACAACGAGGAGGTATTGGCGCCATGTCCGTCTTGAACGTTCCAGTATGTTCCCACTTCAGCGGGAACGATTGGAGCAATGACTATTTCTCCCGCAACGAGCTCAAGGTTGAAATCTCTCGCCACCGCTTTCGTGTGTCCTATCAAGGACCCCACAAGTACCTCGACGGCAAAGGTACGGGACTACTCTTGCTGGGGAAGCCGACGGGTAGTCAGATTTGGGCGCAGCGGTCGACGGTTCACGGCGGGCGCCAGCCGCGCGAGATTCCTAAGGTCTCCGCGCAGCCATTCACAACTGAATCCCAACCGGAAGAGACCAGTTCAAACCGGCCCAGGTGACGGGAAGGTCAACGAGATCAGATTGCCCCAGGAGATAGCCGTCGGAAAAGAAAGCCGTTTGATCCTCCTGTCGAATGAGAAACAGAACGAACGAAGGCGTGAGCAAGAAACCCGGCTAGGAGTCGATCTCAGGATGCAGGTGAAGCCGAACCCGCGACGGCTGCGGGCTTCCCTAACACGTGGTCAAAACACCAGATCGGAATTGATGGCTAGAGCACTGGCCCCGGGGCGCGCATCCAGGAAATCATAGGAGCGGCACCTCGCCGGACCGACGAGCTGCAATACCCCGGGACCAAAACGTTCAAGCGGTTGCTTGTCGTGGGGCAGGGTCGCAAATGGGCCTGCGTCGTGCAGCTCCTTGAAGTATGAGACAACATCATGCTCCAACTCGACGTCATTGGGCAGTTCCCGGCCTTTGCGCGGCATGATTTCACGGTTGCTTTTCAGAACCGCCTCGACTGTGCTTCCGGTGAGACGGACACCATGTTCGCGCTCGATAAACGTGACAATTTCGGCCTGAAATGCTTCCATGTTATCAAATAGAAAGGCGGCTTGCTCGTCGCTCCAACGGACCATGAGCCAATCGTTGCCGCCAATGATGGATCGGTCGTAGTTCAGCATTTCTGTCCAGACTTGCCGGGAGACCGGGTATGCATCACCTGATGTCACCTTCTCTATCCACCGTGCTGCAAAATCCATTGCCTTCACGCCATGTTCCATCTGCACGAAAAACAGAAAGTACTTCAGAACTTTCATTTTGACGAAGAACTTGTAGGCGAGGCAAAGCGCGAGCATCGTTTCGTGCTCTTTCTCGGAGAAGCTGTAGCAGGACTCCACAAACCCGTCGTCGCTTACGACAATATCGTACTTGCGACGGTATTCAGCGTCGGCCAACGGCGCGTTTGGCATGACACTGGTCCGATGGTGTACGGCAAGGATATTGTGATCGAAGAAGAACTGAAGGTCCTTCTTCACGCTGTCGAATGTTTGCCCCGGCAGGCCGACCATCATGTCGGAATTCGTTGGGATCCCCTTCTCCTGCAAGAACGAGATGAGCTTATGGTGCTCGTCCATCTTGATGTTGGAGCGCTCGACAACGTCCAACGTGGTTGGATCCGTCGTTTGCATGGAGATCGGAGCAATGTCGGTCAGGCCGGACTCGTAGACGGTTTGAATTATCTCCCGAACCCGTGGTGTCACCGTCTTTGCCGTTGCGTAGGCCACACGCTTTGGAAAATCGAACCGATCACGGGTCTTGATGACGTGCTTTGCGATGTCCACGTCGCGTGGCAAGATCCCGAAGTTTGCGTCGCAGAACAGTATGCTGGTGGTACGGCGGTCGGCGGCGTATTCAATCTCCGCCTCGACCCGTTCCATGCTCATGCGGTTGACTTTCGAAAGAGTCGCTGCTCCCCAATCGCAAAAGGTGCAGCCATAGGGGCAGCCCCGGTTCGTTTCGATCGGAATCATGCCCAGTCCGTCGAACCAGCTGTCGAATTCCCCGGTCAGAAACGGGGAGGGAAAAATGGACAGGTCTTTCGTGCGGGGCCGGTCGGGCGTCCGGACAATTTCGCTGCCGCGCCGAAAGGTCAAACCATTCACCTTTCCGAAATCGATGTCCGTCAGGTTGACCGGGTCGCCCTCCCGGTCGGCAATCGCGACAAGTAACTCGGCGAAAGTGACCTCTCCTTCGTTGCGTACTGCCACGTCAACGTATGGATGTGCGACGAAGAACGCCTCGCAAGCCGCCTGCGCACGGGGCACATGGGCTCCGCCCACTACAACCAACGCACCAGGCTGCCTTTCCTTGAGTGACTTGGCAAACGCCATGTTGACGTCAAAACTCCAGACATAGCACGACAACATTGCGACGGAGGGATCATTGGATATGTCCCGCAGGCGCGCCTCTTGGTCCCGGTGAGGGATTGGAACGATCTTGCCAAATTCGAAGACTTGCCCGAGCACGGCGCCTTTATGTTGCTTGGCGTATGCGACAAGGCACCCGAGCGAGTTGTAACCGGAGTAATGATATCCGCCCTGTGGCGGTTCGAGAGCGAGCGGGACGACATCGACTTTTCTAGTGCCCGAAACCATTTCGCTCCACGATTTTGCGTTTCCTTGCTCGTTGTTGATAAACCAATTCTACCATCCGAAATAGTGGACCCGACACTGTTTCAGACGGAGTTCTTTTGAATGACCTGGCCGCGCTGCCCGGCTGTTGCGGTCGAGCCGTTGACCGACGCCGATTGCGACACGCATGAAGCCAGGCAGACCCGCATTCTCGCCGAGCTTCACGACGACATCGACCGCGAAGTCCTGGCCGCCTACGGCTGGTCCGACCTCGCCCCGGCCCTCGTGGGACGCCCCGGAGGCACCATGCCCAGCCCCCACAAGGCACCGGATCAGGAGGCGGCACAGGAAACCCAACTGCCCGCTTCGTGGACCTGAACCAGTCCCGCGCTGTGGCAGAGGTACGCGGCGACATCCGGTGGCTCCGCCCGGACGACCAGAAGGCGCATCTGGCCGGGATACCCCGTCATGTGAGAGTCCGACCTGAAAGAAACCGCCGCCGAGCTCCCGCAAGCCACCAATCCAAGCTGGCCCTCCGACGGCATCGATCAGATCGAGCAGGTGCGACACGTGCTGGTCTAGGCCGACACCCCATTGCCCATCCACGCAATCAACGCCCACATCAAGGAAGGCTGCGATCGCCGCGCCCGGGTCGACCAGTTTCTCGCCAGCATGGCCGAAACCGAACTGATCCGAGCCGGGGAAAAGATGGCTATTTCCTATCGCGTTGATGAGCGCTCGATGCAAAAACCCGAGACCCACACCTGCGTCATCGGGAGATGATTCGGGGAAGACCAGTCAAGTCGATATGAAATATCGTAAAATCAATTGGTTGCGGTGAGATAGTGGCGCGCTGGGGAGGATTCGAACCCCCGACCCCTTGATTCGTAGTCGTTCGCGCTTTTTGATATAACATTGTATTAGTTATATATTCTCTACGCCGATCCGCGTTTGTGCAGCCATTTGTGTAATTCTACGGCCCTCCAATCCTTCGATAGTCGGTGCTTCACGGCCTCCGCCTCAACTAATCCGACGAATTGTTGAAACGGATACCTCAAAACCACAGGATTCGAGAGTGATGATTGCTCGCTTAGCGCGTATTGAACGAGCCATCCGCTGGTCTCTAAGGCGAAACACAGCGGGTTGTGCGGGGATTGTGCTTAAGAACAACCCCGTTATATTCAAGCAAAGTATTGAAAAAAAACGATTTCCCCCAAATTGTTGCCGCCTCTAGCGAGGCGACCCAATTTGGCGACCCACTATCAACACTCAGCCACAAAGGGCATTTCGTGTCGATTGCGCAAATAAGAGCGCACCAAGGCCGCCTGTTTGGGTCGCCTCGCAGGTCTGGCAGTCGCAAAATACCTTCGTCGTGCCTCCTCGGATCCTTCGAGCCAAATCAGTGGGCAACAATTCGGGGGATCGAGTTCCGCTGCGACGACAGACGTCTTGCAGAAAAAAATGACTCTGCCCCGGAAGGGCAGGGCCTGAATACGAGTGCCACGAGTGCCGTCACCGGAACTGGTAAAGAAAGTCATCTGAGACCGTGTCCGGTTTGACGCCATCGGGCAGCTCCATCGTGCGCACGTAGACGTGTTGAGACAGAGCGAAGGCGGCTTCGGGCGCCGCAGCACGGCCGACCTCATCCCCATCGAGAAGCAGAATCGCGTAGCTGAAACCAGCCTTGCGAACCAGTTCTGCCTGGGCGGCGGATAGGGACATGCCGATCAGCGCCACCGCGGGAATGTCCTAGCTGGCGTAGCGGCCGGCATAGGCGACGATCTCGAGAAAGCCACCGAGCAAAGCGTGTAATGAGCGGCATAATGCACTCGCTAAGCGTCCCTATCTGTGTAACGGCGCGTGTCGCTAGAACGGCTGCTGTCGACGACCGAAAATCGAAGCTCTTATGCAAATAATCTTCGATCGCAATCAATCTGAGCACCAAATTGAGGACAGCGGCTGCTCGACAATCGCGCCTCATCGCGGGCATTCGCGATGCAGCATTCGATCATGCCAAGCAAATTTGAGAACACAATGGTTGACAAGTAGAGCCTTGAGATAAACTTTATTGCGTATGAAGCGGTGCCATGCGTTGGCCTACAGTAAGTTTGACGGATTACGAACGATATGCCATTTGAAACGCTTTCGAGCTATCTCGGCAAATGTGATTGTGGAAAAATCTTTCTTTTGCAGGCCGCGCGCAGCATCCTTCAAGTCGAAGAGATTTCCACGCGTGCGAAGGCGGAGCTGAAGGGATTCCTGGAAAGTTGTGAACGCAAGGTCGAGGAAGCGGATTCGTGCGTGAATGTTGAACGGCGCTTTTTTTTCGACGGTGTGTACAATTATCCAGATCGCTATTTCTTGGACTGCGAACATGTACTCCGTGAAGACAACCGTCTCGTTACTGTCTTGACGTATGACCAACTTCATATGTTCTTGAACTGGAATAAAGACAATCCTGGCAAGCCACCACCGGGTGAACCCGAGCGACGAAAAAAGATCAGGAGCTTGAACTCCGGGACGGGGCCTGGCCGCGCGTTCCCCGACGGTGTCAGTTTAGGGACGGCCAAAGGGACATCAAAAAATATCGTTTGGGTCACGAACTTCGAGACGGCAAGGTTCCTGGCGCCGGAGCTATCGACAGAGATCGACGCTCTCGGTCAGGGGTCTTGTAAAAGAATCAGGGATTTTCTGGGTTTGCGCCACCTTAGAGGCGGCGATGACATGGTTCTCGCTATCTTGCGCGAAGGAGCGGTCGGGCGCCATCTTCGAAAACCAGAGGCAAAGGCGGCACGCCCTTTCCTTTTCGAAGGCGGTGCCAACCCGCGCTTTCACCTATACTCTCGCAACAGGACCGAACCGGGATGGAACCGAGCGTTCAACCTTCAGTCGGTAGAGGATGCAAGCGTTCCGATTGACGGTGCACCGGAGTCGGTCCTTAGTGCCGTGACATGTGATGAGATCGAACGGCTCATTTGGCTGGGCTCTCCCGGCACACCGCCCTGCGCTGGCAGGTCAGCCGATGTGGTAAGCCGTATGCAGCGCACGGTGGATTTGGATCAAGCTAAGAGTATCTTGGAGAGTTTCGATTGATGGACGGACCGGCACCCGATCTCTTTGATCTATCCGATCCCGCCAAATTAGCAAGATGGTTGCTTCAGGCCGCGGCATCATGGGGTGCCTCTGCGGAGCAAACGAATGAAGCGCTGATCATGGCCCGGATGGATGCCTTGGCGCCCTTGCCCTATTACATCGATGGCGGCGACTTTGAGGCCCAGGTGATTGGTGGCGTCGACGTCGAAATCGCCACAAAGATCAGATCCGAAGGCGTAACGGTCGGGGTGGACACCCGGGAAGTGCTTTCGAAAGCGGTGCCGCGAGCCATCGAGCTTTGGCAGGCGCGTAACGGCTATCAGGCAATTCTGGAATTGCTTACTCTTGCGGCGCGGGTTCCAGCTGCGGAGGCAATTGAACCCGCGCTGCACCACCTACGCAGCGGTTCGCTGCAATTCACTGTTGCGTCGTGGGGGCCAAGCATCGGTAGGGCCATGATAGAACTTGCTGACTTAGCGCTACCCGCACAGTCAGCGACATTGTTGCTGGAAGAAATCGAGGCCACCCGAGTGCTCTGGGCAACGTCCTTGGGCTCGAAGGTCGCGTCGGCACGGGCAAAGGTTGAACATAGTCGCTGGCTCGAATTCCTTGACAGGTACTATGACGCGTATCTTGAGCACCAAGAATGGGATCGTATTTACGAGTTGCGCGACCTGGTCCGCGCCGCAGGATTGGAACGTGTACTGCTTGATACGTACATGCTTATGTCGCAAGCCAGCTATGACATCGTGCGATACCAGCTGACCTTTGAGGACGGGCGCGTCGGAAAACTACTGGAACTGTTGTTCAAGCCACAAGATGTTGGCGACGGCGAAACTGAGGCAGCTGTCGAGCTGGCCGGTGAAACCCTGTTGGAATTCACCGCGGATGAACTGCAGGTCTCGCTATCGCGACAGCTGGAAGTGTTGGATCGTGCTGCGCGCTTGCGGGGCGATGAGTCCGCATACAGAATCGATGAGCGCGCGGAAAAGTTGGAATGCCTGTCGCTTGGTCGTCCCAGGCGCGACAGAATGGCCGATCTCAATGAGATTTTGGAGGGCCTGCCTTCAGATTTCGAGCCCATCGAGTTTACGCAAGAAGAACCCGGAGAACGTGTACAAGAAGGAACCTACCTGTTTCAAGAAATTGCGCTGAAACATAGCAAACGCAGCCTGCGCCACTGAAAGGACATTGTTAGAGATCGATGTCGCAGAATCCGAAATCAGACCAACAAACACAGACAGCGCAGATACTGGATGCTGCGAGGCTTCGCGGCATGGCGCTTTTCAATGACTTCGATAACGATTACGTCGCTCACGGCAATCAAATCGACTACTACGTTGACTCCAGCGTTGCGTTACTGCTGTTCGTTTTTCCCGGCCGCCTCTCGCTGAACTGCGATCCGGACGAGCGGCACAATCTTCATTTCCTGTCCATGGTTGGTGAAACCGGCGACAAGGACGAAATCGTCGAAGCAGCGCTGGCCGGAGAGTATCTTTTCTCGAAAAGGATACACGCGTCAGCACGTGTGGATCCCGCGGTTGCGTCCGCAAGGCTTATGACACCCGGGCACTGGACGGAATTCACGGATCGACTGAGAGGGGTGGCCCAGGAATGGCAAAACCAAACTGGGCGCGCGGGGATCCGGCAAGTCGCCATTGAACAGGCGTCGAACGTGAATAGGGCTCTCGGATCTTCAAATTCGTCTTCTACCGACAAGGAGAAACCAGCAGAGATTCTGGTCGAGTTCGTGTCCGCGTGTGAGGAAACCCGTGACATGGAACTTGCCATGCTCCATCGAGTACGAAGTGGGCAAATTGTACAGCCCGCAACCGATTGGCCCACGGATGTTTTTCATGTGAATCCAAGCGAAGTCGATAATTGGCAGCGCCGCCTTGAAGAAACCGCTTCATTTCGCGACAGAAAGCGTACAGACGCTATATCAATTGCTCAAATCGAACACCTGAATAAAGGGTACGGTCGGCACCGCCGAGCTTGCCTCGTAACCGCCGACAGGGCCATGCATAACGCGTACTACAAGTATAAGATCATGCAGTTGAGCCACTTCGGCGAAAGAAACAGGTCTGGAAATTTTGAACCGGATATTGACAGGCTGGCGCAATCCCGATTCCTCGCGCATTTCTATCTGCGCCATCCCGCTCAGTTTCTTGCGTCGCTAAATCAGGCTGATATCGACAACAGGATTGGAAACCCAATGCTGTTCAACAGAACGGTTTCGGCCACGGACGCATGGCTTGCTGTCGTTGAGTCGTCTGAGATCGGCGCACTCCTACTCGCAATGCGGGCGCTGCGCGATCGCGATGATGCGCAGCGCTACATCCAGAACAGCCGAATGCGTCACGCTCCGGATAATCTTCCAGATGTGCGGAGTCTTTGGGTCGAACTTCAACGACAGACTGCCATGGTAAACCGTTCGCTACTTGCGAAGAGAATTGAGTACGCGATCAAAGTATCTTTGGAGCCGGACGACCAGAATGCAGATCTGCAAAGCGAGCTTCAATCCCAGCAACTAGAGCTTGTTCAAGAAATCCAAGATCTTGGACTTTATGTCGCGGCTCGGGAAGCACTCGGACATTTGCGTGACCAACTGGCTGGTTCGTCGGTCGAACAGCGTCTGCCCTATGCATTGCTTAGCGGGTTTGAAGAACTCATCGGCGACAATCTTGAAATGAAAGACGTAGTCGCCGACTTGGCGAAGGATGACAGGAACCTCTTCGACAGGCTCGACGAAAAGATCACCAGAAAGATCGAGAGCCCGCGTGATAGCTGGCAACCGCTTCTCTTCTGCGCAGCACTTGCGGCGTGGTCGTCGGATTGGGAACGTGTGATCTGGTTCGGCGAACGGGCGCGCGACTCTCTAGTCGAACGAAAATCGAGCGTCGCGTATGACGAAGCCGGTTATCTGGTCGCAGTGGGAAGGCGCATGCGGCTTCATGAAAATGATTATGAATTGGCGGATGAGGTTCTTTCCGACACAATCGAGCGACAGGAAAAGGTACAAAAGGGCCCGTCAAGCTCGGAAAACGAAAAGGCGCATTCCAGATTGGTGCTGGCTCGGTCGATGTCAGAGCGGGCAACCCTGCGAATGTATGAACAACTGCGCCGGGTTCTGTCCAGAGAGGTTGAAAACGGCGAAGCTCTCGCCACGCCGCTCGGTGAGGAGACGATGAAGGAGGCCCGGAAGGTCTTCACTGAGGCTCTCAAGATTGTCAAACCAGCAGGACAACCAAACAACATTAGCACAGTCCAACGACGTGAAAACAGAGCTCGCGATCTCGTTGATCGGCAAAGCACGCTGAATCTCGCTCTGTATGACTTCTTGTGTCACGTGATTCTTAGCACCGACCATGCCTTCCCCGATGAAACGGACGACAGTATCCTGGACGAAGAGATCGGCGCGGTTTTCGAGCTCTTGATGACCGAGGCCGCAGCCTTTCCGTCAAACGATGGCGTTGACAGTCGTATTGCCAATGTGCAGCGCCTTGATCTGGTCATCTTGCAGATTTGGCGTCAGATTCACAAGCCGCCAGAAGAGCCAAGCGAGCTTCAGAAATTGATGATGGAAGCCGAGCGCTTATTGGCGAAAATCAATGACAAAAAGACGCGTGCTGCGACCCACATCGACAGAATCCTCGCCAAAAAGATGGTCGAGCGTTTGAGAAGCTTACTAGCCGATAGCGGCGTAGTGAGCCAGCAGCCGGATTGACGTCATTTCGGTTGAAGAGCGCTGTTTTCTGAAATCGAGAATGCCTCGTCTAAACCGGGAAAGAGACTTCGCATCTTCGTGCGAAGCGGTAGCACGCGCCAGCTGGTGGTCAAAGGCTCAAAGTCGCGCATGAATAGCATTCGAAATAAGCTACTAGGAAAGGTATCTAGTCGCCCATAAATCCCCCTTAAGCCGTTGTAATTAGTGACCTATCACGCGATCTGATGTATGGGGAATCGCATAGTTCGAGGGCCTTTGGGGCGTATTGCCACGAGGCCAAAGGGCGCCGTGGGTTGCGCACCCGTCTGATAGTCGCGCTGCATCTGCTCAAGCACATGAAGGGGCCCAGCGACGAGGAGCTTTTTGCGGTCTGGGGGAAAAACCGTACTTCCAGGCCGTTTGCGGCGAGACGCATTTCTGGCATCGGCTGCCCTCTGACCGATCGTCGATGATACACTGGCGCAAACGGATCGGAGCTGGCGAAATGAAGTTTCTGTTGGCCGAGACGATCGCAATGGCGGTGTAAACCAACGCATTGAACGAGCGGCAGTTGCCGCGGATCACCGTGGACACGACGGTGCAAACCAAGGCCGTGGCGTGCCCGACTGACAGCCACACCTTACCCCGCAACTCGACCAGGTCACCGAGCTGACCGGGGTTCCGTTGAAGCGTGCTTTCGCCGACCGCGGCTATCGCGGCCACGGCATCCTTCGCGACGATCTCGAAAACGCGCTAGGCCATACCCGCGGCATCGCGTCAACCACCATCCACCGGGAGATTCGACGCCGAATTACCATCGAGCCGGTCATTGGCCACATGAAAGAGGACGGCCTCTTGGAGCCAAATCACCTCGCCGGTCCCGATGGCGACTCGATCAACTTCACCCTCTGCGCCGCCCGTCACAACATGAGGTTCCTGCCAAAGTGGCTGATGCTTCTTGTGCTCGTTACCCTGACCAGAATCCTGTGCAGCGCACGTCGACACATTGATCGGCAAACACCGGCAATCACGGCGTGACGATTAAAGTCCAGAAATTCACGGGCGACTGCCTATGAGTTCGGACAGTTCATGTCAGCAAGCGGTCTGCGGGGATTGCGAGCATGACTGCAATGCGCACAGGCTGGCATTTGGTTGGCTCACCGCGTCGATTGTCGAACCAGTCCTCCGAGTTATCGGTGACTACGCTAAGTCCGCAGCCGGTATCATGACACCGAATACAGAGCGAAATCCGGCCGGTACCAACACGATGAAAGAAGACAACGAGGCCTCACCGAACGGCATTTCGGGTCAAGGGCACACTGCGAGAGGCTTCCGTCATTTCCTATCCGTCAAACACTTGGGTTCTTCCAGTTCATGTGACTAAGCCCCTTCAAAATCAATGAAACGGGCTCGTCGCTGCCCTCTCTGAAATCACAGGCAAACAGAGCCCGATTCTCGGCGGAGCTCAGGCCATTCTGCGGCCAGGCAGCCGTGCTGACCCCATGCTCGAAAAGAAACCGCCGCACCTCGTCGTGTGTCCTTGGGCTATCGGGCACACTAGGGATAGCAAACTCGTGCGCGTAGTCGGCTAGAACCTCGTGAAGCCTGGGGTCGAAGGCCGGTTTCAAGCACCGTGCGATTGACACGGGTGCGGCACTCAGCCCGAGCAATTGTCCCACGGCCTCGGCCGCGCCTCCTGCACCGCCCAAGATGTAGACAGGCTTGCCCAAGGCCAAGGCGATCATGACTTCTTCGGCGATGCCCGACATCCGGCCCCAACTGTCCCCATCATCCTTGCCTCCAAAGGCGATAAGCGCGTCCATTTCCTCGATGACCCGAACTCTCAAACGGAACTGGCTTATCGCCCATGCGGCGTGGTGCCTTGGATTGTAGTCTCTCCTGTCTACAGGAATTGCGCGGAAGAACGCGCCCACAGGTGCGTCCATGTCCACCAATTCTTCATCTTCGATCGTTGTAAGGTGCTCCGAGCGCAGCACATCTGAGCCTGTTTGGGCCGTATTGTGCCATGCAGGATTTCCAAGGAAATTAATGATGCGTGCTCCGCTATTGTGATCACTGACAAGTTCCGGCGGAGCCGCTTCGGCTTCCAGCAGCAAAGACTGCAACGTGCCTTCTGGAAAAAACGCGCCCGCATACGCCAAGGTGGCGCCACTTCGAAGAAGTTGCGCCGTCAGAGTCTTTGACAACTCTTCCGACATCGTTCCATGCAACCCTGCGGAAAGGCCAATGGTAAGGCCGTCGAACTCTCCACGACTGAAGTGTTGCCGGCGGATTACTCCAGGTAGCTCCGAAGGATTGTTCCCGGTCAATACTGCGTTTACGTAGGTCTTCATTGACCGCGCACCGTGCACGAAAAACCCATTGAGAAGCGTTCTTCGTATCTCATCCTTGCCGAACGCACTTGCCCTGTCGCCTTCCAAATGGAAGCTCAACGCCAGCGCGCGCCTTACGATCCGTTCGTCGCCATGCCCATTCACGCCACCGATGTCGATGGCGCCGCTCAACCTGCTCACAAAATCGGGTACCTTGCGCGCCCGGTAGGCCTCGGGATCCAACTTCGCACGTTCACTAAAGTCATCCAGCGTTTCCGCAGTACCACCAGCAAAGATGAAGATGGCCTTGCCCACCTTCACCTCCCTACGGTTGACGAGGAATTCGCCGTCCTCCATCGGCGCCAAAAACCAGCTCAACCAGCCAAGCGGCGCCCCGGCACAGGTTGAGTCAAATTCATCAAAGAAGATCACCGGGATGTCCGCAGTGTCTTGGCCAGGCACCACGTTAAAGAGTGCATTTGCCAGTTCTTGGGTGTCTGCGACTTGGGTCAGGTTTACAGTCTTTGCCCGGTAAACGTGGTCCACCTGGTCGCAGATTTTTCTGACGAAAGTGGACTTTCCGGAACCGGGTGGGCCGAAGATGGCAATGGAAAGTGGTTTCTCCGCTTTTGCATCTTTGGCATATTCAGTCAGCAAGTCGCGGATATGTCGAACGCTCTCCGCGGTATAGCCTTTGGGAAGTTTCAAACCTGCGACGGTATCCACATGATCATTTACAAAGCTGTGGGCCTCGGACTTATTTTTGCCGCCGTTACCATGGTGTATGTCAGAGCTACGCAACAAATAGTCGACGGCTTGGTCCGTAAGAGTTTCTTTAGGCAAAAATCCGGCCTCCCTTCATTTTTGACACTTGGGAATACGTAAAACATGAACCGACGCGTCGAGATTATTCAACGAGAAACGGTGTTCAACCGCTTCATCTTTCAGATAACCGAAATCGAGATTCGGCACGAAAAATTTGACGGCTCAATGAGCGCGCCGGTCAAACGTCTCGTTCTCGAAAGAGGGGATGCTGCGGCAGTCCTTTTGCATGACACGGATACGGACAGTTTGCTTTTTTGCGAGCAATTCCGCGCCCCCACGATTGAGCATGGAGACGGTTGGTTGATCGAATTGCCTGCCGGCATGATTGATATTGACGAGTCCCCGGAAGCCTGCGCGCGGAGGGAAGCCATGGAAGAGACAGGCCAGAACGCGGCGACTCTAACAAGAATTGCTTTATTCCATCCAAGTCCTGGGGGTTCATCCGAGCGAGTTCATGTTTTCTACGGCCAAGTTCCATTGCACCGAAACGTTCCAGAAACCGCCGGCCTCGCCAGCGAAGACGAAGACATCCGCATACTTCTCATTCCGGCCAACGAGGCATTCACCAGACTTCATTCTGGTGAATTTGAAGACGCTAAAACTATTATTGCCCTGCAATGGCTTGAATTGAAATTAAATGCAAAACATTAGTTATATAGATCTTAAATAAACCAAGCGCCATAGAAATGAACAGAAAGGCTTCCAGTATTTGACATTATAGATTGAACGTTGAGTCAATCTTGAATTTGGATATGATGAGAAATGAGGCATTGTGCGCAAGTCTAAAAACTGGGAGATGCGCTCCTGCACAGTATAGGGCTTACCGCGTGCGCGAAAAAATGAAGCGTTTGAAATAGCCGGGGCCACCAAGCGGGCTCGTCCCGCGCTATAGTCGTTGCTTCCTATTCTGGAACGCATGAATGGTTGGTTGCATCAATACACTGCGGTGAAGATCGCTGCCGCTGCATACTTGAAATCTCGCTGCTCGCGCACCGCAACAATTCAGCACTTCCGGAGCAGGTTCGCCGCCGAAAACCGACACGCTCGTTCCTGATATCTGCAATCCGTGCGCAGCCCGTGATTGAAAGCCCATTCAAGCGCGTCGCTTGGCAATGAGACACTTTTTTCAGGATTTGTCCGTAAGACAGCCGCAGCAAAACACTGCGATTCCAGTGCTTAAATTGAGCCTCGAAGCAAAAAAACCATATCGGGTATCCGCACTGGTTTTTATTTGATTGGCGCGCTGGGGAGGATTCGAACCCCCGACCCCTTGATTCGTAGTCAAGTACTCTATCCAACTGAGCTACCAGCGCGCGGGCGGTCAGCATGTAGCCCCACGCGCGCGGCAATGCAAGGGTGATTTCCTACTCGGCGGCGGCCTCGGTGGGTGCGTCCTCGGTGGCGATCGCCTTTGGCAGGCGGATCGCGAACGCCGTGCCCTCGTCGCCCGTCGACAACAGCTCCAGCCGCCCGCCATGACCGCGGACGAGGTCCGAGGCAATCGCCAGCCCCAACCCGATACCGCCCTTGCGCGCGCCGCCCTGGAACGGCTCGAAAAGGTGCTCGCGCGCCTTCGCGGGCAGGCCCGGGCCGGTGTCGGTAACAAGGATCGACCAGTGGGTTTCGTCCTCGACCGCCTTCACCTCGATCTCGCCGGGTTTGCCCGAGGCGATGATCGCCTGGCGCGCGTTGCGAATGAGATTGCCCAGCACGCGATAAAGCTGCTCGGGATCGGCGCGCAGCACCATGCCTGCGGGCACGTCCTCGGAGAAGCTCACGTCATGGTCACCCGCCGCGAGCCGCTCGGCATCGACCACGTCATGCACGATCCCGGCCAGCAGTACCCGATCCAAAGCGGGTGGCGGCTCCTCGGCCTTGCCGAAGGCCAGGGTCGATTCACACAAGTTCACCGCCCGGCTGATCGAACCCACCAGCTTAGGGGCCGCGCGTTTCACCGCCGGGTCCTCGGAGCGCTCCAGCCGGTCGGAAAAAAGCTGCGCCACCGTCAGGATGTTGCGCAGATCGTGGCTGATCTTCGCCACCGCACCGCCAAGCTGCGCCAGCCGGTCCTTCTGCTTGAGCGCCCCCGTCAGCTGGGTCTGCAGCTTCGCGAGCGCCTCCTCGGCTTCGCGCAATTCCGTCACCCCTGCGCTGGGTTCGATGACGCGGCGGGCGTCCTCGGGCGCCTGGGCATAGCGCGTCATCGCGTCGACCACGCCTTCGATCGGACGGACCAGGAACAGCCGCACAGCCAGGAACAAGAGCATCGCCGTGATGACCGAGATCACCGCCGACAGCGCCAGGATCCGCAGCCCGTAGTCGATCATCGCCATGCGCAGCGGCGCGGTCTCCATCGTCACCTCGATCAAGAGTCCCGCCTCGCGCAAGGGGCTGCCGATCACCCGGATCACCTCGTTCTCGGGGCGCGCAAGCCGCATCATCGCGTCGCCGATCAGCTCGAACGCCCCGGGATCGCGCAGATCGAAGCTTTGCGCCACTGGCGACGGGATCGTCGACGAGAGCACCAGCTGGCGCACCTCGTCGCGGCGCAGCACGACGTTGAAGACGTCGGCGTTCTCGAGAAGCTCCTTTTCGAGCTCCATGTCGATCATGTCATTGGCCAGAAGCGCCAGCGACGCGATCTGCGCCTTTTCCAGGCGCAGAAGCAGATAGTCCTCGCGGTAGCGCGCCACCGAGGGCACGAAGATCAGGATCTCCGCCAGCATGACGAAGATCGTCGTCAGGATCAGGAACCGGCCGGAGAGCGAGTTCAGGAACACGAAGCGACCCCCTGCGACCTCAGGGCAGCCAGCGCTGCACGAGGCCGACGATGCGTTTGACCTTCGGATTGTCGAAGAGCCTGGGCGTAAAATAGGCCCCCGCGGCGCGCTTGTTAACCTCTCCGAGTGTCGGATAGGGCGCGACCATGGCGGCGATCTGGCTCATTTTCATCCGGTTGGCGATGGCAAGCGCCCAGACGCCGATCAACTCGCCCGCCTGCGCGCCGACGATCGAGGCGCCCACGGGCCGGCCGTTGACGACCATCACCTTGATCAGCCCCGTGGTCTTGCCCTCGGCGATGGCGCGGTCGTTCTCGGCGAACGGAAAGCGCACGGCCTCGAGTTTCGCCCCGTGCTTCTTCTTCGCCTCGGCCTCGGTTAGGCCGACCTGCGCAAGCTCGGGATCGGTATAGGTGGCCCAGGGGATGTGATCGGTGCGCTGTTTCGACGGCAGGCCAAAGAGCATAGACCGGATGATGACCCCCGCGTGATACCCCGCCACATGGGTGAACTGCAGCCCGCCCGCGGCGTCCCCGATCGCATAGACGCGCTTGTTGGATGTCCGCAGCGACGCATCCACGGTCACGGCCCGGTCATGCTTCACCCCAGCCTTGTCGAGATCGAGCCTGTCGATATTCACCTTTCGCCCCACCGCGATCAACAGGTGCGTCCCCTGGAACACCGACCCTTCGGCGGTTTCGACCCGAATGTCGCCGTCCGTGCCGGAGATCGTCTCGGCGCTCTGCCCCTCGACGATCTCCACCCCCTCG
>JAAUYH010022488.1_pt1 | contig 23571 bp, 26 predicted proteins | sample 7278061 | NCBI WGS metagenome assembly JAAUYH01 (sample SAMN14350203, study PRJNA611818) | marine sediment metagenome | isolation source: surface marine sediment (0.6m) | place: French Polynesia: Moorea | collected 2018-08 | reverse complement strand
GGTAGGATACGGACGAAGAATTCGTCATGCGCCTTGGCATAGTCGTACGGGGGTCGACGATGCTGCTGATCGATACGGCGCGTACTCGGGGAGACGGCGATGAACAAAACACACCCATTTCTTGCATTGATCGCTGTTGCTGCCGCAGCCGGCTGCAGCAACGAGTCACCGGCACCGACAGAGCCGGGTGCAAGCGCTGATGCGAAAGGCCCGGCAGTCACCGAAGTCGTTGCGGCTCGCATCGTGGCGGCGGACGACGAGGCGCAGAACTGGCTGAGCCACGGCCGGACCTACGACGAACAGCGCTTTAGTCCACTCGACGACATCAACCTCGAGTCCGTTGGCAACCTGGGGCTAGCGTGGTATTTCGATATACCGACCCGGCGCGGCATCGAGGCGACACCGATCGTTGTCGACGGTCGCATGTATGTTTCAGGCGCCTGGAGCATCGTCTACGCGCTCGATGCGGCGACCGGTGAAGAGCTGTGGCGCTACGACCCTGAAGTTCCTAAGCCATGGGCGCAGTATGCGTGCTGCGACGTCGTCAATCGCGGTGTCGCTGCGTGGGGCGATGCCATTTTCGTCGGCACGCTCGATGGCCACCTTGTCTCACTCGACGCCGCGACGGGCGACGTGAACTGGCGCGTCGATACGATCGACCGACAACCGCCGTACACGATCACCGGCGCACCCAGGGTTGTTGAAGGTCGCGTCATCATCGGCAACGGCGGCGCTGACATGGGCGTGCGCGGTTACGTCAGTGCGTATGACGCGGAGACGGGCGAGCTCGACTGGCGCTTCTACACGGTGCCGGGCAACCCTGCGGACGGTTTCGAGAACGAGACGCTTAAGAATGCGGCCGAAACCTGGACTGGCGAATGGTGGACCTATGGTGGTGGGGGCACCGTCTGGGACTCGATGGCCTACGACCCGGAGCTGGACCTGCTGTATTTCGGCGTCGGCAATGGCTCGCCTTGGGACCGCGACGTGCGCAGCCCGGACGGCGGCGACAACCTGTTCCTGTCCTCCATCATCGCAGTTCGACCGGACACCGGTGAGTATGTCTGGCACTACCAGACGACACCTGGCGACTCCTGGGACTTCACGGCAACGCAGCACATCATGCTGGCCGACCTCGAGATCAACGGCGAGACGCGCAAGGTGCTGATGCAGGCGCCGAAGAACGGATTCTTCTACGTGCTCGATCGAGTCACCGGCGAGTTCATCGACGCCGAGCCCTTCGTCAAAGTCACCTGGGCGACCGGGATCGACAAGGAGACCGGCCGGCCGATCGAGGTGCGGGGCGCTCGTTACGAAGAACAAGCTTTCCTGATGATGCCGACCGGGTTCGGCGGACATAACTGGCACTCGATGGCCTACAGCCGGAACACCAGGCTCGTCTACATTCCCGCACAGGACCTGCCCGCCATCTACATGAAGGAACCGGACTTCGAATTCACGCCGGGATTCTGGAATGGCGGCACCGAATTCGAAGGTTTGCACATGCCGGATGACCCGGCGGTCGTCGGCGAGATCCTCGCATCCATGTCAGGCCAGGTCATCGCCTGGGACCCGGTCGAGCAGCGCGAAGTCTGGCGCTACCCGCACGCGGGCATCTGGAACGGCGGTATGCTGGCCACGGCTGGCGACCTGGTTTTCCAGGGCAGCCTGATCGGTGAGTTCGCGGCTTACAACGCCGCCAGCGGCGAACGTGTTTGGCAGTATCCGGCGCAGACGGGTATTGCGGCGGCCCCCGTGAGTTACGCGGTGGGCGGCGAACAACACGTCGCTATTGCGGCTGGCTTTGGCACGCTCGTGCCGATGTTCGGAGGCAAGCCGCTGGCCGCCGCCAACTTCAAGAACTATAGCCGCGTCCTTGCATTCAAGATTGGTGGCGAGGCCAGTTTGCCTGCGGTCGAAGTCACGGCAAAAGCACCGGTGCCGGAGCCGCCGGACAGTGATGCAGATGCCGCGATGATTGCTGTTGGCAAGGACAAGTATTACGAGCGTTGCGTTGTATGCCACGGTGCGGACGTCGCCAGCGGCGGTGTCGTCCCCGACCTGCGTTATTCATCACACGATACGTTCGCCGCGTGGGATGGCATCGTGCTGGGCGGGGCGTATCAGGGCAGAGGCATGCCGGCCTTTGGCACCATCTTCTCCAAGGAGGATGGCGACGCCGTGAAAGCCTTTGTTATCCAGGAAGCTCGGAAAGCCTACGAGCAGCAGTCAACATTGCAGTGACGCGAGGCGAGCCCGGCGGGCACGATTTATCGACTGAGCTGCCGGGCCGCTGCGTGTAACAACGCTCGCGAGTACAGTCGGTGAAAGCCCAACAGGGCGCGGTATGTCCACTTCATCTTTTTGCCAGACGACTCGTCAACATCGCGCATGACCGCGGAACCGAAGTACAGGTGGCTGGCGCGCTCATCGCCTACCAGCATGAACCAGGAGCACGTCTGCTGCCGAAAATCCATCATTATGAGCTGATCGTCGCTGCGACTGTGTTCGTGCCACGCGGCGAATACGTGAATCTCATCCCGCGCGAGTTGCCGGGCCTCTTCGTCTGAGGATGGCCGGGAAATCAGCCATTTCAGTATCAGCCGTTCCAGCTTGAACAAGCGAGTTGTATAGAACGACTCGACAAACGCCGGGAATGTGGCGACACGGTCAACACGCGTGACGAAACAATCCGTGTACTCGCCACGCTCGACGAACTCATTTAACAGCGCCTGTTCAGGCAGTGGCGCTTCAATGACGGACGGAAACAACTTCATGGCAACACTTCAGGCTCTGCTCTTGCTGGTCGAGACCTTGGAAGGCGAAGTTCCGAACTCATGGAAACCAACCGTACAGTCCTGCGAGCCTAGCGCATCAGGTCGGAATTCGCCGCCAGTGTTCGATAACGTTCGAGCGCTTCGGCGGCGCGCCGTGACCTCCGGCTGACGGTCTCGTTCAGTACGAGGAATCCCTCTGTGAGCAAAGGCTCGGCTTCTTCGAAGCGGCCGAGTCGCGTTAATGAGTCGCCGTACTCAACCTGAGTGGCGGCTACCAGCACATGGCCCGGCGGGTAATCGTCAAGTCGCATCTGCAGCGCTTTCTCGAGCAGCTCGCGACCCTGCTCCGCGCGGCCCGACGTATTGAGTACGGCCCCGAGCTCGGTGAGTGCCGACGCAATGTACTGATGATCCTCATCGAGCACCTGATCGAAGACCGTGAGTGCCTCCCGCAGTTCCTTCTCGGCGTCGCCCAGTTCGGACTTGTCGTGAAGCAGCATGCCGAGAATCGTCTTGTGAAGACCGAGTCGAGGATGCGCGGTGCCGTGAATCTCGATACCGAGATCCAGCGCCTCACGAATCATGCGCTCCGCTTCATCGTATTCGCCCTTCATGTGCAACAGTCTGCCCTGATCGACCAGTGCGACTGCTAACAGGTCGTGCTTGTCACCGAGTATGCGCTGGATCGCATTGATCGCCGAATGGAAGGTTTGTTCGGCGGCGTCGAGGTCCCCTTTCGACCGCTGCAAGACGCCGAGATTCTGCAGGTAGTAAGCCATGTAGGGATGGTCCGGTCCCTGCGACGTGTTGATGATGTCGATCGCCTCCAGCAACAGCACCTCCGTCTGGTCGAGTTCACCCCGTACCTGCAGCACCCGTGCCAGGGCTCCTACGGCTTCGGCGAGGTCGAGGCTGTACTCGTCGCGAATCTGTCGGAAAATCGCGATGCTGGATCGCACAGCAGATTCGGCCTCGTCGAGATTGCCGGTCGCCAGGTGAACGTTGGCAAGATTGAAGAGATTGGTGGCGACCAGCGGAGACGTTCCGTCATTGCTGAGCTGATTCACCGCCAGTGACTTCTGCAATAGCTCGGTAGCGCGGCTGTACTGCGCACGCCGTATCAGGACTTCGGCCAGGTCGTTTCTCGCTGCCGCAACGGCGGGATGCGAGTCTCCGTAGGTTCTGAGCCGGAGCTCGAGCGCCTGCTCCAGCATATCTTCCGATGGTTGGTACTCTCCCAGGTTGTAATAAACGCGACCTATCGTCCCCATCAGTGAAGACTGGATCTCGGGACGTTCGCTCAGATTGTTGCGAATTCGCGTCGCGCCCTCAGCAAGGATCTCTTCTGCGGTCACTTCGACGCCACGAGCGCGCGACGGATCGTGGGCCATGAAGATATCCTCGAGGAACTGAATAACCTCCCGGGCGGTGTCGCGTTCTTTTATTACCGTCCTGTTTTGCACAGACAGCAAGACCGTAAACGCGGCGAGCATGGCGACAACCAGCACTGACGCTCCCACAGCGGCGAAATGTCGTTGCACGAACTTGCCCGCGCGATAGCCCCATGAGTCGGTACGCGCGACGATCGGCATCGCCCTCAGGTGCAGGTCTATGTCGTCAGCGATCGCGTTCGCAGATCGATAACGTCTTTCCGGCTCCTTGCGCAGGGCCTTCAATACGATTACATCAAGATCGCCGCGAAGCTGGCGCCGGAGACGATCCAGGCTGGTACTGCGGTCGGACGCTATTTGCTCAAGCTCGCGGAGCGACGCAGTATCCTTGCTGTCGTGAACGGCTGCCTTCTTTTGCGCCAGTCGGCGACTTGGACCAGGCGCCGTTTCCTCTACGATGACGCGTGCTGCCTGGGTAGGCGTAAGCCCTTCTGTGTCATAGGCCCGCAGGCCGGACAACAGGTCATACAGCAACAGACCGAGTCCATAGACGTCGGTAGCCGTCGTGATGTTCTGGCCGTTGATCTGCTCCGGAGCACCGTTTGACGGCGTCATGATGACGGCCCCGTCGCGCGTCAGCCCGTCCGTTGCAGCCCCTTCAGCATCGCTCAACTTGGCGATCCCGAAGTCCAGCAGCTTGGGCGTGCCGTCGTTTGCAACGAGTATGTTCGTTGCCTTGATGTCCCGGTGAATGATCAGGTTCTGGTGCGCATAGTGGACAGCCCGGCAGATCGTCTGGAACAGCCGCAGGCGCTGGGTCACATTGAGGCGATGCAAGTCGCAATAGGTGTCGATGCGTATGCCGTCGATGAACTCCATGACGAGGTACGGAACACCATCGTCGGTCGTGCCGCCATCGAAGAGACGAGCGATGTTCGGGTGGTCCAGGTCGGCCAGAAACTGTCGCTCGTGGCGCAGGCGAAGCTCCGTCTGCGGATCTGCGAGGCGGTGGCGACCGAGCTTGATCGCGACCTGCTGGTCAAACTGGTCGTCCGCGCGCCGCGCCAGGTAAACCATTCCCATACCGCCAGAACCGAGCAAGCGTTCGACCCGGTAAGGACCGATCATCTGCCCTTTCATCTGCTCAGGTCTTGCGGCGTCGTCGACGAACGCATCGCGTACCGTATTGACTATCGTTCGTTCGACAACGGTCTCGACCGTGGCGTCCGCACGCAGCAGGTCCCGGACGTACTCAAGCAACCCGGCGTCGTCGCCGCAGGCCGAGTTCAGGTAGTCCTCCCGGCGCCCGGGCTCGAGCTCGACCGCATGCGCGAAAACGTCGGCGACCCGACGCCAGCGCTCTGCATCCAGCTCAGATGTCTTTGAGCTCATTGGCCAGCCATGCCTTTGCGAATCGCAGGTCTCTGTCGACGGTTGCCGCCGAAATACCCAGTGCCTGCGATGTTTCCTCGAATGTCATACCACCGAAATAGTGCAGAACCAGAACATCGCATCTGCGGGCGTCGACCTGTTCGAGTCTGCTCAGCGCGTCATCGATATCTACGATGTCCGCCGCCCTGCCATCGGCAACGATCTCTTCATGCAAGGTAACGGGCGACTGGCCGCCGCCGCGCTTCTGACTTCGCCGCGCACGGCCGTAGTCAGCCAGGATGCGACGCATTGTTCGCGCTGCGACAGACAGAAAATGCGCGCGATCCTGGATTTCCAGCTCCGCATCGGACAAGCGCACGAACGCCTCATTGACCAACGCAGTTGCCTGCAACGTGTGTCCGGAGCGCTCCGATTGCAGGTGACGGTTCGCGATACGCCGCAGTTCGTCGTAAATCAGCGGCGTAAGTTCGTCCAAAGCTTCCTTGTCACCCGAGCACCATGCTCGCAGCAGCGTCGTGACAGAAGGAGTGGAAGTCATTTGTTGAACGTCAGCAAGAACCGGGTTGCCATCTTGATAGCAAATCGGTCAAAGCACCGCAATGACGTGCTCAGACTGGCGGGCCACCCTGTCTGCAATTAGACTGGCACGGTGTTTTGATGTCTTCAGAAAAAGGACTGCTACCATGCCAGAAGCAAGCGAACCGCCTCCACCTTCAACAACCGCAATTGCCGCCGCCGCTGGCGGATTCGGCGGAGCGGTGCTCGGTGTCATTGCCGCGACGATGATGATGGGCAACGGCGACAACGATACTCAGGCTGCCAGCGCGACGATTGAGAGACCAGCGGTTGAGCTGGTTGCTAACAGGGCTCGCGACGAACAGTAGTTTTTTTTCATCCGTGTGAGGCGATTTGATCGCCTTTTGCGCTTCTAGATCATGAAGGTGCCATCGAAAGGCACCCGAGTGGAGCTATGGCGAAAAAACACGGTGGCAAAATCTGTACGATCGATCATGCCAACAAGTTGGCTGACCGGCAGCGAACAAACCCCAATCGCAGGCTGCTGCAATTGAGGCGAGCGGGAGACGGCCTGCCCGACAAGTTCACGGTCGACGGCGACGAGTCAGGCAAGGACGCGAAAGATCCGAAGTAGGTTTGCCGGTCAACGGACTTCGCACCTGCCTTGCGGGATCAGTCGCAGTTTCGGAGCTACGAATCGGAATTCGTGCCACCGGGGCTGCGTTCGTTCGTGCCTGAACGATCGCCGGCACGACGCTTTCTGCCGTGCCGGGTTCGGCGGCGAACACTGACTTTAGGTGCGGGTGCCCGGGCCGGGGTCAGTCGTCGTCTTCCCATTCCCTCAACTTGCTCTTGTCGACCTGCTTCCACTGCTCTTCGCTGATTCGCGCATAGGTCACGACCTTGGCGATGACGTAGATGACGATCACCGCGATCAGTATCAGTACAGGCAGCAAACCGGAAGGCACGATGTATTCCCGAGGCGACTACGCATCGCATCATGGCATATCGGCACAGCGATGCCACGCATCGCGCCGGTTCGCGCTCTCGGCTAGACTGCCTGTCGGCGGTCGTGCCCGCCGACCAAGCTTCGCAGCGCACGACCATGATCTGAAGCCCTGGGCAGCCGATGCAAGACGTACCGCTCATCGAAATTCGCAACGCGACGCTTTGGCGTGGCTCAACGCGCGTGTTTTGCGGACTGGATCTGACGATCCGGCAAGGCGAACGCATAGCCATCCTCGGCCCGAACGGTTCCGGCAAGACGACGCTGCTAAAGACCATCAACCGTGAGATCTATCCCGTCGTTGAGCCGGACTCGTACGTCAGAATCCTGGGCAGATCGGACTGGAACGTCTGGGACTTGAGAAAGCACATCGGCATCCTGTCGCACGACCTGCAACAGCGCTATCCGCCGGGGACGAGAGCGATAGACGTGGTGACGTCGGGCTTTCACTCGAGCATTGGCGTGCACGGGACGGTCGCTTCCAGAGTCGACGATGATCAGCGGTCTCGGGCCGCCGAGGTTCTGGACGACCTCGATATGCACGACCACCACGAAACGCCGCTTAAGAAGATGTCGACGGGCCAGCAGCGCCGCTGCCTGCTAGCGAGGGCGCTGGTGCATCGACCGAAGACCCTGATACTCGATGAACCGACATCCGGCCTGGATTTCGCCGCGAGCTTCGATTTTCTGAGTCGAATCAGGCGATTACAGGACTGCAATGTCATCCTCGTGACGCATCACCTGAACGAGGTGCCGCCCGAGATCGACCGTGTCGTCGTTCTCAAGGACGGCGAAATCGCGGCCGATGGCAGCAAGAAAGAGGTGCTGACCGGCACTTTGCTGTCGGAGGTTTATGAGACACCCATCACAGTGGCCGAAATCGACGGCCATTATCTCGCCTACCCAGGCTAGAAGACCCTATTTATCAATGTCTTAAAACGTGATCTGCATCCTGATTACAGGGAACTGACGAGCCTATGCTCAGGGTATGTATCGTGCGATCGCAACCCTGCTCACAGCCCTCCCGCTGGTCATGACACCTGCCATGGTCGCGCAGGGCATGAACGGGGCGGACGGCATTGGGCTTGCCGGGGCGCTGTTCGCGGTCGCGGTCGCTCTGATTCTGACCCTGCTGTTCCGCCGGGCAGCGTTCCGTCTTCTGAACGCCTTGGCGGACATCGTCGGCGAGTATCGCTTGCGTAAGACGCTGCTCGGGAGCAGCGAGTACCTGATGAGTGACTTCATCGTACCCGGCGCCTACGGCGGACTGTCGAAAATAGACCATGCGCTGCTGACACCGGCCGGCCTGGTCTGCATCCGGGCGGCGCATCAGCACGGGAAAGTGTTCGGCTCGGCTGACGACGCGCAATGGTTTCACGTCAGCGGTGGTCGACGGCGCAGGTTTTTGAACCCGCTGATACAGAACGAAGGACGTCGCCGTGGGCTGTCATCGGCACTCCCATCGGTGCCGGTGGTAAACCTCGTCGTGTTTACCGGGCCCGCGCAGATAGTCTCCGAAACGATGTCGAACGTCATACGGCTGGGAGACCTCTCGGCATGGATCGACAAGTACGTACGAGAGTCTGATGCCATCGACGACGTCAACGGCGCGTGGCGGAGACTCGGCGAGGTTGCGATAACCGACGAAGACACCCGCAAGGACTACCAGGCGCAGATCGGTTTCTGTTAGAGGCCCGGGTCGTCGATGATCTATACTCGGCCGGGATGCTGATAGCAAAGCCTCGCCAATGACGTCCGTAGATCCGAGCGTAGTCATCCAGAGCCCGCTGGGCGTCTTCTCTATGCTGGCCTTTATCGCGGGCTTCTTCTTCTGGCTGGAAAAACAGACCAACGCCAGGCTATTTCATTACCTGCCGCCGTTGCTGTTCATCTACGCGACACCGGTCATCCTTGGCAACCTGCAATTCGGCTGGGGCGGCGAGTCCCGCGTCATGATCCCGAACTCATCCGTCGTCTACTCGGGTCTCAGCCAGTACGCCCTGCCGGCTTTCATTGTCCTGATGTTGATCAAGGTCAACATTCCCGCCGTCGTCCGCGTCATGGGGCGTGGCGTACTCGTTATGCTGATGGGTACAGCCGGTGTCGTCGTCGGCGCCGTCGTTTCTTACCTGATCGTGCACCAATGGTTGTCTGACGATGCGTGGAAAGGCTACGGTGCACTGGCCGGCAGCTGGATCGGAGGCACTGCCAACCTGCTCGCGACCAGCCAGATGCTCGGTACGTCCGAAGAGCAAATCGGGCTTGCCGTCATCGCCGACAATGTCATCTATGTCGTCTGGTTGCCGATACTGCTGATGTCCCGCAATTTCGCCGACCAGTTCAATCGATGGGCGCGGGTGCACCCGGAGCGCCTGAGCATGATGGACTCCGCCGCGCAGATGCATGTCGAAGCGGACAAAGCGCCGGAGATGCGCGACTATCTGTTCATCGCCGCCATCGTCTTCGGCGTGACGTGGCTCGCACAAACGATCGCCCCGGCGATCACATCAGGCATCGCGAATAATGTTGAGTTCCTTAAGCCCGTCTTCTCGGAGTCTACGGTCCGGGTGCTGGTCGTAACGACGATCGCACTCATATTGTCGACAACGCCAATCTCGAAGCTTCCCAACACGACAGCCATCGGCACGGCGCTGGTGTACCTGTTCGTCGCCGCCATGGGCGCACGTGCCTCCATTTCGGGACTGGCGGAGGCCCCGGCTTTTGTCCTGGGCGCATTCATCTGGATCGCGATTCACGGGGCCTTCTGTCTCGCCGGCGCCTGGCTGTTCCGGGTCGACGTGCACAGCGTCGCTATCGCCTCGGCGGCAAATATCGGCGCGGCAGCATCGGCACCGATTGTCGCCGCCCACCATCGTCCCAGCCTCGTGCCCGTCTCGATACTGATGGCGCTGCTCGGGTACGCCCTCGGCAATTACCTCGCGCCACTGGCCGCCCATCTCGCTCGCATCGCGGCAGGGCAGTAGTCGAAACCATGACGATTGACCGGCTAAAGATGCTGGCGAAGCGCGCTGCGCTCATAGGGTCATTCGTCTTGTTGCTTGTCGCGGGCTTCCTGGCTTGGGCATGGCAACAGCGGGACGACGTCGAGAATGTGCCGCTGCCAGGCTGGCCGACCAGGGATCGCGCACCGGACAGCGTAACCGTGACATGGCTCGGTGTGACGACCTTGTTGTTCGACGATGGTGACACCCAGATACTGATTGACGGATTCATGAGTCGACCGACACTTGCGGACCTGCTGCTGAGTCGGCCGATCGAGAGCAGTGCAGCCGACGTCAATCGGGCGATCAACCGGTTTCGCATGGATCGGGTCGCGGCGATCGTGCCATCGCACACGCATTTCGATCACGCTTTGGATACCGCCGCAATCGCGGCCCGTACAGGCGCCGTCATTTTCGGCTCGCCGTCCGCTGCCGAGCTCGCACGCGGTGCCGGAGTGCCCGAGGATCAGATCTCTATCGTTACAGACACCGCGACCCGCGAGTTCGGCCAGTTTTCAGTGACTCTGATTGAAACGCCGCACATTCCGTTCGGCTGGCGCGGCTCCGTGCCTTTCGATGGCAGTATCGAGTCTCCGATCATCGGCCCGGCTCCTGCCAGTGCCTGGCGCGTCGGCAAGAACTTTACGATCGTCATCGTGCACCCACAGGGTACAACGCTGGTACAGACCAGCGCAGGTTTTACGGATGGGGCACTCGCCGACGTCGATGCTGACGTCGTCATGATGGGCACCGGGATGCTCGAAGGCCTTGGCCGGCAGTACGCCGAAGCCTACTGGCTGAATATGGTGACATCGACCGGCGCGCACACCGTCATTCCGATGCACTTCGACGACTACACTCAGCCGTTCGGCGAGGTCCGGCTATTCCCGCGCTTCGTTGACGACTTCGGAAAGACGGTAGGCTGGCTCAAGCAGTTTCAGTCATATTGGGACAATGACGTCAGCCTCTACCTGCCGGGATTTGGCGAGACCTTCGTGCTGTATGAGCGGGAGGCGCCGGAAGCCTGAGTTGCCAACCCTCTCAGGTCACGGCCAGTTCGGAGAGGCTCACTGAGCCTGCGATCAGGGAAAGCTTGTCGGCGCGGCTGAGGCGCTTGAGCCTGTACTCCGCCCTGCTCGCCTCGGAGCGATCACCGATGACCTCTTCGAAGACAAGTTTGAAGGGCTGTCGACCGCGCAGGTACTTCGCGCCATTACGGCCTTCTTCATGCTGCCTTAGCCGCTGACTGACGTCGAGCGCGATACCGGTGTACAGACTTCCGTCGGCACAGCTCAGGATATAGAGGCTGTAACAACCGGGCACTTGCGAGCCGTCAGGCATGGCCTCCGGACAGGGAATCACCCAGGACACGGAAAGCGCCGGCCTCGATGCTTGCGAAATTCTCGGCGGTTTCCTCGAAGGTCAACACCAGTTCCCGGGCGCCCTTCCAGTCTGAGACTGAATCATCCAGCGTCAGCTTCAGCGTGTTGCCGATCAGCTGAGCATCCTCAATCAGCTCAGGGCCACTGACCTGCTCCTCGTTGATCTCGATGGTGAGCGTCTCATCGAAATCGTCGCCGATCGTACGCATCAGTAAAAGATAGTCGTTGATATCACCAGGTTCCGCGGTCTTGGCGAAAAACAACATCGTCGTGTTGTCTCGGACGTCGAAGGCGACGGTGTCGTAGTGGTGGTCTGTCGACATGGCGATCCTCGAAAAAATTACGATTGACAGTCTACGATACGGGGGTATCGCTTGGCGAATGCCCGTTCACCTGAAGTGACCCCGCGAGTTGATCGAGCCTTGCATCCTTGTCAGCCCAGATATCGGCAAGCCACGCGTGAACCTGTTTCCGGAAATGCCGGTCATTCGTGTAGTCACCATCGAGCAGGCTGTCATCGATGGAACGCTCCTCGACATGTATGTCCGCTCGTATGAAATCGCCGCAGCACATCTCCCAGAAGGACCGGGGGCCGTCGGGATAGTAAATGGTGACATCGAGGACTGCGTCGAACATGTGTCCCATAGAATCCAGGGCAACGGCGATGCCGCCGGCGCGCGGCATCAGCAGGTTCCGGTAGGGTGAGCGCCGCTTGTCGCGCTTCTCCGCGGTAAACCGGGTTCCTTCGACGAAATTGATCACCGACGTCGGCTTGTCCTTGAACTTTTCGCAGGCCTTTCGTGTTGCCTCGAGATCCCGGCCCTTCTTCTCGGGGTGTTTTGCAAGATAGGACGGCGAGTACCGCTTCATAAACGGCATGTCCAGTGCCCACCAGGCGATTCCCAGGAGCGGAAACCAGATCAGCTGTTGCTTGATGAAGAACTTCAGGAAGGGGATACGCCGATTGAAGGCCGTCTGCAGCACGACAATATCGACCCAGGTCTGGTGATTCGACATGACGAGGTACCACCCATCATCCCTGATACGCTCGCTCAAGCTCGTGTTCCACCCACCGCTGCCTACCGGCGACAAAATCATGGCGTTGACTGATATCCAGTTTTCGCCGATCGACATCAAGACGGAAGTCAATGGTCGGCGCACCGCCGAAATCGGAATGATCAGCTTGACGATCGCCAGTAAGAACAATGGCGTGAACCAGATCAGCGTGTTCACCGTAAAGGCGGTAAAGACAATGATTCCGCGGATATTTCGCAACAGGTGGGCTCAACAACGTGCAACAGGCTGCGTAGTCTGAACCTTCGGCTGGGAGAGGGCAAACGGCTTGCCCGCTTGGCGGCGTTACGTTAGCGTGGGATTACGGGAACCGTAAGGCCGGACAGAGGAAAGGACACGCAGATGAGTGACGAGAAGACACGGGAACTACTGGCGGAATTGCGTCAGGAACTCCAGGCTGCGGGCGAACTGGACCCTGCGGTCAGACAGCTCTTGAAGGAGATCAACAGCGATCTGGACAAGGGCAATCACGTCTCGACGCTGGAGAGGGCCAAGGAACTCGAGACCCGGTTTGCGGCGAACCATCCGGTTGCCGAGCGCATCGCCCGCGTGATCATCGATTCTCTCGGCAAGATGGGTATCTGACCGGTATCAGGAACCGCCCAGCCACACGACTTCGTCCAGCGCATCCAGAGAACGGAATTTGGGTGGGCTGTTTTCGATATCGCTCCTCGACTCGATGCGACGAAGTTCGGGCCAGTAGGCTGCGAGCTCGTCGCCGCCTACCGAGTATGGCGGGCCAGCCGCGCGCGACTGGTCGTATTCGAGCGTTACCAGCAAATGAAAGGCGCCGTCATCGACCAGCTTCTGCGTATGGGCCGCGTACGCCGGCCGGACTGAGCCCGGCAACGCTACCAACGCTGCCCGGTCGTAGAGGGCATTAAAGCCCGTCTCGCTAAACCCAAAGTAGTCACCGACGACGATGCGCAGCGGTTTGTCGAGCGCCTCGAAGACCCCGTCTTTCTCACGATGCTCGAGTCCGTGTTCCGCGAAGAACTCGGTCGCGGCAATCGAGGACAATTCCACGCCGGTCACGGTGTTGCCCTGCTGGCACAACCACATCAGATCCGGCGACTTGCCGCACAGCGGGACGAGTACATTGCGGCCGGTCGCGGTCCAGTGCGTTTTGAGCGCGCGGTTGCCCGCCGCCTCGTGCCATCCGATCCGGCCTTCCTGCCATCGATTCAACCATTCATCATGCATTGTGCTGCCTGCGGCGCGGTCATCCTGTTTACGCTGGTCGACCCGAACGGTACCATTCCGAGCCTTCCAACGCCGAGACTTTCCAATGCCTGACGCCAAACGAATCGATGGCAAAGCCCTTGCAGCCGAAATGTCAGAGACCATTGCGTCTGAGACCCGCGAGCTACTCGAACAGCACGGCATCAAACCCGGCCTCGCGGTTGTCATCGTTGGCGAAGATCCGGCGAGCCAGGTGTATGTCCGAAACAAGAAACGCCGCGCCGAGAGCTGTGGGTTTAACTCGGTCCAGCACTCGCTACCCGCCGACGTGGACCAGGATTCCCTGCTGGCTCTAATCGATGAGTTGAATAGCAACGAGGACATTCACGGCATCCTCGTTCAGCTGCCGCTGCCCTCGCATCTTGACGAAAAAACGATCACTCAGTCGATCGATCCAAGCAAGGACGTGGACGGTTTCCACTACGTCAACGTGGGCAAACTCAGCACCGGCGATACGGACGACGCGTTCATTCCGTGTACCCCCGCCGGCTGCATGCTGATGATCAGACGTGAGCTGGGCGACGACCTTTCCGGCTTGTCGGCGGTCATCATCGGTCGCTCCAATATTGTCGGTAAGCCGATGGCGGCGCTGCTACTCGCCGCCAATGCGACGGTTACCGTGACGCACAGTCGGACAAAGAACCTCGCGGCGGTGGTGCGTGAAGCTGACATCGTGGTCGCGGCTGTGGGCCGGCCGGAGATGGTGGGTGGCGACTGGATCAAGCCCGGTGCGGTCGTTATCGACGTCGGCATCAATCGCGTCGAGCGGGTCGTAGACGGCGAAGAGAAGTCGGTGCTGGTCGGAGACGTCAACTACGCTGAGGCCAGCGAGAAAGCGCTGGCAATTACACCGGTCCCGGGTGGTGTCGGTCCGATGACGATTATCATGCTGATGCACAACACGCTTCGATCGGCTCGGGCCGGACTTGCGGACTAGCTCAGTGATCTAGCCGTTGGGCGCTCCCTTTTCCAGGGAGAAACTGAACGTTCGACAGGTCTTTATCGAAGGTACCGGCTCTGAACGCTTGAGCGGGATGTATCTCGATGCCCGAACGGCTCTGATGGCGGCCTTTTCGAATACGCGATGCGTGCTCCGTCGAACCCCTATTCGCGATGGCCGACCCTTGCGATCAACGTTGAAACAGACCTCGACCTCACCTTCGATTCGGTCGCGGCGCGCTTCCTTCGGGTACTCAGGCACAACGGTGTGCAATGGTACTCGTTCGATCTCGCTGACGACGGGCTCGTCCACGGACTGCGCCATGGTCAATGCGGGAAGGCCGAATACGCTGACAACGAGCGGCAACGTCCAGCGCAGGTTCATTGATCGGGCTCGCCGCGCCGCTCATCGATCGTGATGCGCGGCGACACCGGATCGATCTCGTCCAGCAACTGCGCCCTGACCGTCTTCAGTTTCGCCGAATCCGGCGCAATCGTCAGGCCTCGCTCCAGGTCCTGCTCGGCTTCTTCGTAGCGCTTGAGTTTCAGATAAATCAACGCGCGATTACTGTAACTCCGCCAGTGACGATCATTGATCTCGAGCGCCTGGTTGCAGAAATCCAGTGCGACGTCCAACTGCTCCAGCAACAGGTAGCCGGCACACAGGTTGGATAAACCCACCAGTCTCTCCCTGCGATTGGTCGCCATGCTCAAGCCGAGGTGAGTCAGCCGCACGCCGGTCTCCGGGTCGCCGGCGATCAGTGCCGCTGCCCCATCGAACAGGTTGGGATTCGACGGTCCGATGACGACTCGCGAGGATTCGTCGTCGGCTCCAACAGGTGTCGACGCCAGGATGACGAACGCCAGGACAAGATGGACCGCTAGCTTTCTCATGACACTCTCAGTGTAGCCCGGGAGACAGTCGGCGGCCAACGCGGTCACTCATCGTTCCTGGTGACCACGCCATCCACGTTCGAGATGTGAACCGAACCGCTGCCCTCCTCTTCGATGGTCAGGTCCCCCCGCACGTCGTCAACGGTAATGCCACCGGACCCGTCACTGATCGTGATGTTGCCGGCGACCGACTTGACCGTCATGCCACCGGAGCCGTCGTCGATCAGAACGTCGCCCGTCACGTTCGACACCTCGATGCCACCGGAGCCATCGTCGATCTCGACGTTTCCGACGTTGCCGAGTCTTAGCGAACCGGAGCCGTCATCAATCCTGAGATCGCCGGCGACGCCGTCTACGACGAGACTGCCGGATCCGTCGTCGATGTTGATCGCTGTGCCTTTTGGCAGCTTCACTTCCAGGTCGATGCGTCCGTTCGGACTCCACATGCGAAGTCCCGTATTGAACCTGCTGACGAGCCTGGCCTTGTCACCGTCGCGATCAAGCGTCAGCTCGAGTCGCTTCCTGATGAAGTCCCTGGCTTTATCCTCGTCGTCGGTATCCACGCGGACAACGGCGAGGACGACGATGCCGTCGTCGGGGCTCTCGGTGCCGACGATCTTCAGGCTGCCTGCACCTGCGTCGATGTCGAGCAGCTCGACGCCGTCGCTGTCGACGGCCAGCACCCGGTCCTCCGAATAGTCATCGTCACGATCGCTGGCCCAGACGGCCGCGCTTGCCAATACGATGGAAACAATCAGAATCCTCATCTCGCTCACCTGTACCTTCTGTTACTCAAGTCTCTAGTCTGTGCATCGTGTCGGTGCCTATTGGTCCGAGCGGCGGAAGGATTCGAGACGCTGCTCCCGCTCCGGCGAAGAAACCCATGTCCCGTTCAGGACGATTCCGTGCACCCGTCGCGTGTTGGCGATGTCTTCCAGCGGATTATCGTCGAGCAACACCAGGTCGGCGCGGTAGCCGGGCTCCACACGCCCGAAGTTCCCATCGAGGAAGAGCGCGGCGTTCGTCGTGCCGGTCTGCAGCGCTTCGAATGGCGTGAGTCCGGCATCGACGAGACTCTGGAGCTCCCTGTGAATCGAAAAACCCGGCACGTTGAATATCTGTGGCGCGTCAGAAGCCAGCAGCAACTTCGCGCCGTTATCATGCAGCGCTTTGATGAGTCGCCTGCGCAGTTCGATAGAACGCGCTGCGACGTCCGGATCGTAATCGTCCGCGTGGAACTGACGCTTGCTGCTGATCCAGCCGTTGACAACGAACATCGGCATGTAGCGCATCTCTGGCCGACCGCCGAGGTCTTCGGCCGACTCCGCGGAGACGACGTTCTCGAACAAGACCTGGGTCGGTGCATTCCATGTGTCTGTGCTGGCCGTCTCCGCGGCCAGCGCGGCGATCTTGTCCGGGTCCACGTAGGCGGCGAGCAGTACATCGAAAAACCCGCCGTATCCGCCTGACTGTTCGGCCCCTTCACTCAGCGAGGCGACGAAATAGCCGTCAAGATGTTCGATGCTCGCCATCCCTGATGCCAGCGCATGCCGGACCCCGACGGCAACCGAGACGTGTCCCGCAAACGGGATGCCGACCTGCCTGGCGGTCTCGGCAATCGCATCGAATTCTGCGAGGCTCAGGCCCGGATGCAGCTTCAGAAAGCCATAGCCGCCGGCCTTTTGATCCCTGACTTGCTGCCGCGCATCGGCCGCCCCCGATACGGAGTTTCCGTTCAGTGACGGTCCGGAGGTGTATAACTGCGGACCAAAAACCTCGCCGGACTCGATGGCCTTCGTAAGCTCGATATGACTGGGGTGCCCAAGCATGCCCCGAACCGTAGTAACACCGTTCAGCGCGAACAGCGCCAGGACTCGCTCCAGGGAATTGGCGCTCGCTGGCGGTATGTGTGCATGCATCTCAGCGAGGCCAGGCATCAGGTATCGATTAGTCCCGTCGACCAATACGCTGCCTTCGGGTACCGGTACTTCGTCGACATGCCCGATCGACTCGATGCGCTTGTCGACGACGATGACGGTTTGATTGGCGACGACTGACTCGTCACTCATTGGCACGACGTTGACATTCACGAAGACCGTTGTCTCTGCATAGGCTGCCGGCAGTGCCAGCGATGCGAGCAACAGGAACTTCTTCATTGTCGACCTCCGGAGCTGGAGTTTGAACAGTTGCTCGCGGGCAAGTTCCATCTTTCCCTTGCGTTCGTGGCGGCGGGTCCGTTCGACTCTTGACCAGAACCTTCTATCTCGCCTCACGAGTCCTCGCTCGAGGTAACACTCGCCCATGTCGCATCTGACACGTTGCCTCCGCAAATGATGACGATCGAGTTGCCGCTGACGTCGCCAGCGTGCTTTTTGACGGCAGCGATCGCAACGCCGGCGGCACCCTCTACACGCTCGCCTTCGGCTGCCCGGTAGTCACGCATGGCGGCGGCGATCTCGCTCTCGTCGACGATAATGAACTCGTCGACAAGTTCCCGGCACAGAGCAAAGGTGACCGAGTCACTTTCTATGCCACCCGCCGTCCCGTCGGACAGCGTTTCCCCGCTCTCGAGTTCGACGATGCGACCGGCATCCACCGATGCCGCCATGACGGCAGACTCGGCTGGCTGACAGCCGATAACCTCGACAGACGGGTTTGCCGAACGCAACACGCTGGCTATTCCGCTGATCAGTCCGCCGCCGCCCACAGCGACAAAGACCCGGTCAATGTCCTGCAGGTCATCGAGTAGCTCAACACCGATCGTGCCCTGCCCTGCGACGACCTGCGGGTCGTTGTAGGGAGACACGTAGAATTGCCCGTGCTCGGCCGCATAGGCTCGCGCGTGTTGCTCGGTATCGAGACCGTCCGTGCCGAAGGTCTGTACCTTTCCACCGAACTCCCTGATCTTGTCGATCTTCGACGACGACGTGTGTTCGGGTACGAATATGGTCCCGTGGATACCGAGGTTCTTCTGCGCCCATGCGACGGCCGCTCCGTGATTTCCGCTGGACGCGGCGACGCAACCGCGACGTCGCTGTTCGTCGGTCAGCGTCATCAATCGATTCAGCGCCCCTCGTAGCTTGAACGACCCGGTCGTTTGCCGGTTCTCCAGTTTCAGGAATACCTGGCTGCCAGGCGACGCTGCCAGCCAGGGAGCGATAGCGAGCGGCGTGTGCCTCGCCAACGATCCAATCCGGTCGAGGGCAAGCCTCGATTCTGCGGCTACCCGGTCCGGAGTCATTGCCTGGTCGATCACTGTCTGGTTTCTCCCGCCTTGTGCTTCGGTACGGCTTACGCAGGATACAAGATTATGTGCGATTGCTTCAGCAGAGCGACGTTGCACGGCATCCGGCACTTCCCTTGGAATCAGTCGCTTAGCAGCGACAGTCCGGGATTATGTCATCTGCGCTTTCGTCGGCTTGCGAGCCTTGACCGATGCATGCAGCATCGACCGGGTTCGACAAAGGCACAGCTGTCGTAAGGCAGTGTCGCAAAGCCTCCGGTCCAGGGTGAAGTTACAACCTGGATAGCGGGGCCGCCGATACTTAGCGCTACCGGCGCCTGTCTTTGTTGTGATTTATGCGCAGGAGACAGGGATGACGGCAGCGGCAAGAAGTTACCAGGCGAACCGGGTTTCGTTGGCAAAGGCACTCCGACCGGAGAGCATCGACGAACTTCAACAGTGTATCGACCCCGGCGTTGCCGTTCCCTTCCCGCTCAGACCCCGTGGCGGTTGCACAGCGTCCACCGACTGCAACACGTCTTCCGGGGGGCTCGTCATCGAGACGACCGGGCTCAACCGCATTCTCATCATCGACCCCGACAACCAGCGCGTTACCGTCGAAGCCGGCGTACGACTGCAGGACCTCGTCAACGCACTCGACGAATTCGGACTCGAGCTGCCGGGCTGCTTCGATCTGTACCGCCACACCGTTGGAGGCGCCGTTGCCGCCCCATGCTTCGGCCCCGGAGTCGGCGAAGATGCCGCCAGCCTTGCGCGGCAGATCATCAGTATGAAGATCGTAACCCCTTCCGGTGAGCTCGTTTCCATATCGGCTGACGACAGCCGATTCATGCCGCTGTTTCGCGCAAGTTACGGTCTGCTGGGCGTCATCGCCGAAGTCTGTTTCCGGGTGCGGCCCAAGAGAGTCTTCGACCGCACCTATAAGAAGGTCTCGCATGAGCAGTTGCTGAGGACACTCGAGACACTCGCCGATCTGCCGATCGGCCTGAAGTTCTTTGTGCTGCCGCACCGGGATCGAGCGTACCTCGAGGTGCTCCGACAGACCGAGTCGACAAGAAGCATCCACGACAGGTTCTGGAAAGCGAAAGACTGGGGGGAAACCGTCGTACTGCCGACGATCTTCCGGTCGCTGAATAAAGTCGTACCGATGCCGACGCTTCGGTATCGACTGATCGATGGTGTTTCGGGAATCACCAAGGATCTGAGCCAGAGTCGCTTGTTCGAGACCGGCTCGTACTCGGTAGCGGCCGGTTACCGCCAGACCGGAAGCACGTCTGACACAGCAAACTACTCGACCTGGCTATTTTCCGCATCACGCGCGAGTGAGATAGCCGAGGACTACATCGAGTTTTGCCAGTCGCTGTTCGAGAGAACCGGCTACCGGGCGGACCTGCCCACCGTTGGGTTTCGGGTTGCGAAGGACCCAAGCGCACTGATGTCGCCGTCAAGGTCACGGGCAATGATCGCCTTGCAAACAAGTTCGACTCGGACTGACGGCTGGGAGGATTTCGTCATCGACCTCGCCGATTTCGCCGAGGCCCATGGCGGAGTGCCGGTATTCAACCAGACACGGGCCGTTCGCTCCGGTTATGCACAACGCGTTTACGGCGACGCGCTGAATAATTTCGTCGCCATGCGGCGAAAGCTGGACGCGGATAATCGACTGCTGAACCCGTTTCTGTCCCAATATTTCAGATAATCGGGATCCTTCCGATACACATTCCACTTTAATTCTCCGGTATTGCATCCAAATCCCGCCCGCACGCATCTAAAGGGTGAAAGGCGGACTGTTCCCGATTTACCAGAACCGATGTGAGAATTACCTGTCTGAACCTAGAACCGGTTCAGTTCGCGTTAGGGGAAATCAGGTCAAAATCCTTTAAGCTGTTGTTTTTATTGCTCAAGCAGCAATTGGAGAACAGCTTGTTGCGTTATAGTTATCTAGTGTTATACTTAACTACAACACTAAACCGACATCTAGAGATCTCGAGGATGAAAACACAACACGGCATTGCGGTACTGGCACTCCTGCTCCCGGGCATCCTGACGGGTTGCGGCGTGGGCGAAGCGAGCGTGGCCGAGGCCAGCGACGCGACCCTGCCTATTCCGGTGGAGGTAACTCGCCCGGAACGTACGGATCTCTACGCGACCTATGAGTCGACCGCCACGATCGAGACTGACAACGTCGCGAACGCGCTGGCACGTGTCCCTGGCCAGGTCGTCGACATCGTCGTAGAAGAAGGCCAGTTTGTTGCCGCCGGTGACGTCCTCGCCGTACTTGACGGTGAGCGGCTGCGGCTCGAGATGCTTGCGGCCAAGGCTGACCTCGACCAGGCACGTGACGAATACGCGCGACACCAGGCCATGCACGCCCGTGGGCTGATCAGCGCATCGATGTACGAAGGTATGAAATACGACGTCGAAGCGCTGAAGGCCGTCTACAAACTGGCGGCCTTGAACTATGACTATTCGAGCATTCGTGCGCCGATCTCCGGGGTCGTCACTTCACGTGACATCAAGGCTGGGCAGACGCTGGCGACGAATCAGCTCGCATTCCAGATTGCCGATACCAGTGAGCTGGTCGCCTACCTGCAGATTCCGCAGGGCGAACTTGGCAAATTCGACATGGGTGATAAGGCCATGTTGAGTGTCGATGCCTTGCCGGACGTGCCCTTCTATTCAGTCGTCCGGCGTATAAGTCCGACGATCGATACGCGGAGTGGCACATTCCGCGCGACAGTCGTCATCGACAACACAATCGGGCTGCTGGCGCCGGGCATGTTCGGCAGGTTCACCGTCGCCTACGAGAAACACGATGGCGCGCTGACGATCCCGGAGCAGGCAATCGTGGAGGAAGACGACGAACGCTACGTCTTTGTCGTCAAGAACAACGAAGTCGAACGACGCAGTGTCAGAGTCGGCATCAAGTACATGAATGACGTAGAGATCCTGGAAGGGCTGGCCGCCGATGAGCAGGTCGTCGTTGTAGGGCATTCTTCACTTCGCGACGGCGCCCGGGTGCTGGCTCAGACCCCGGCATCCGATCGCTTCACTGGATAATTCCAGCATGTTTCAACGCCGTGACCTTCTGATCGCGGCGGCATAAGGGAGAAAAACATGTCTCGCATGACCGGCCTAGCGCTTTTCGCCTGGCTACTGCTTCTGGCTGCTTGTGGATCAGGCGAGGACTCGGAGAGCCAGAACTCCGAAGAGCAGTCATCAGCCGCCGAGAACGAAGAAGAACAAGAAGACGAGGCTCCCCCGATACCTGTCGAAGTAGCGCTGCCCGATCGTGGCAACGTCTACGACCTGTTTAGCGGAACGGCGCCGATCGAGGCGTTCGCGGAGGCGGATGTCGTTGCCAAAGTGGCCGGCGAGGTCCGGGAACTGCTGACTGAGGAAGGCGAATCTGTTGGCGAAGGTGCGGTGCTTGCAAAACTCGACGGCGATCGCCTGGCCCTGGAGCTCAGCGAGTCCCGAGCCCGCCTCGACAAACTGAAGAGTGACTTTACGCGCAACGTCAATCTTCGAGAGAAGGGACTGATCAGCGAGGGCGACTTCGACAAGCTCAAATATGAGCTGGAAGCACTCGAGGCCTCGTACAACCTGGCGAAACTCGAACTCGATTACACGTCAATACGCGCACCCATAGCAGGTGTGGTTTCGGAACGCTTCGTCCGGGTGGGCAACACGGTCGAGATCGGCGATCCGTTGTTCCGGGTGACCAGCCTCGACCCGCTGGTGGCATACCTGTTCGTACCGGAGCGGGAGTATCGCCGCATCGAAACCGGCAAACCCGTCGGCATCCAGATTGACGCATTGGGTGACACCACGATATTCGCCTCGGTAACGCGCATGAGTCCCGTTATCGACCCGGAGACCGGCACGTTCAAACTGACCATTGAGATCTCGGACGAGACGCGCCGCATCAAACCCGGCATGTTCGCCCGCATCGGCGTCGTGGTTGACGAGCGTGAGAACACGCTTCGCATACCTCGCAGCGCGCTGCTCGAGGACGATGCGACGACAAGCGTCTACGTTGTGGAAGACGGCGTCGCATCGCAGCGGGAGGTCGAGATCGGTTATAGCGATCGTGGCATGATCGAGATCGTCTCTGGAATATCGGAGGACGAGAGAATTGTCACCGTTGGCCAACTGGGCCTGTCAGAGGGCGCCAGGGTCAGTGTCATCGGCGAAGAGGACGAGGAGGCCGACGAAGAGGCCAACGAGGAGTCGGTGGATGAGGCCGTCGCCGAAGCCTCCGGAGACGTCGAATCATGAAGCGCCTCGTTGAAATCGCGACCGAGCGTCGCGTTACGATCATCATGTTCATGGTCGCAATCGTCCTGTTCGGCCTGGTCTCGCTGTCGCGCCTGAGCCTGAACCTGCTGCCGGACATCTCCTACCCGACGCTGACGATACGAACCGAGCTGACCGGCGCGGCGCCCGTCGAGATCGAGAACCTGATTACGAAACCGATCGAAGAGGCCGTCGGCGTTATCCGCAACGTACGGCTCGTTCGTTCAGTCTCACGATCCGGCCAGTCCGATGTGACGTTGGAGTTCCTGTGGGGTACCGACATGGACATCGCCGGCGTCGATGTCCGTGTCGGTACCCCACAGGAACTCCAACGTCACATCGGACTGGCCGGATCGTGAGACTGAACGAACGAGCCGTACGTTGCGGATAACGCCGACGGCCTCTTCGATCGG
>JAAUYH010015320.1_pt1 | contig 23583 bp, 18 predicted proteins | sample 7278061 | NCBI WGS metagenome assembly JAAUYH01 (sample SAMN14350203, study PRJNA611818) | marine sediment metagenome | isolation source: surface marine sediment (0.6m) | place: French Polynesia: Moorea | collected 2018-08 | reverse complement strand
TGTACTTTTACCCGAAAGACGATACGCCCGGTTGCACGACCCAGGCCTGTGAGTTCCGCGATAATATCTTCGCCTTTCGCCGGCTGAATGCGACGATCCTCGGTGTCAGCTTTGACGACGTTGACTCGCACAAGGAATTTGCGGACGAGTACAACCTGCCTTTCGCAATTCTCGCAGACACGGACGGACAGGCCGTCGATGCGTACGGCGTCCGCGGCGGTATGGGCATCATGGACATCGCGAAACGCGAGACCTTCATCATCAGCCCCGACGGCAAGGTCGCGAAGCACTACGAGAAAGTCCGGCCGGACGAACACTCCGCAGAGGTGATTGCCGATCTCGAACGCCTGAGCGCCGCCGCCGAGAGTTGATCGATTCGACGAAAAGGCGCTAGCCCGTGCAATCGGTGAGATAGTCGGACTAGCGCAGCGCCTTCATCGCCCGGTCGAGGCCGGCGACCGTCAGCGGGAACATCCGGTCCCCCATGATTTCTCGCGTCATCTTCACCGAAGGAGTGAAGTCCCAGCGTTCTTCGGGCTCCGGGTTCAGCCAGATCGACTTTGGATAGGTATCGAGCAATCGTTTGATCCAAACGGCGCCCGGCTCGTCATTCCAGTGTTCAACGCTGCCACCGGCGTAGACGATTTCATACGGACTCATGGTTGCGTCGCCGACAAAGATCAACTTGTAGTCGGAACCGTACTTGTGCGCGATATCCATCGTCGGCACTCGCTCTTCGTGGCGACGGCGATTGTCCTTCCACAGGCTCTCGTAGATGAAGTTGTGGAAGTAGAAGTACTCGAGGTGCTTGAACTCGCTGCGGCTCGCCGAGAACAGTTCCTCGCAGACTCGCACGTGGTCGTCCATGGACCCACCGATGTCCAGGCACAACAACACCTTAACGGCGTTGTGCTTCTCCGGCACCATCTGGATGTCCAGGAAACCGGCATTGCGCGCCGTCTTGTCGATCGTTGAATCCAGATCCAGCTGATCTGCTGCGCCTTCACGGGCGAACTTCCTCAGACGCCTGAGCGCGACCTTGATGTTGCGCGTACCGAGCTCGATGTTGTCGTCGAGATTGCGATACTGCCGTCGCTCCCAGACCTTGACGCCGCGCCGGTTGCCGCCGCTGGCAGAGCCCATTCGGATTCCTTCCGGGTTGTAACCGAAGGCGCCGAACGGTGAGGTACCGCCGGTACCGATCCACTTGTTGCCGCCCTCGTGCCGTTCGTCCTGTTCCTCGAGGCGCTCCCGCAACGCTTTCATGAGTTCGTCGAAGCCGCCCATCGACTCGATCTTTGCACGTTCTTCCTCGCTCAAGTGCAGCTCGGACTGCTGCCGCAGCCAGTCGTCGGGGATCGACGCGAACAGGTCGCCGAGGTTGTCCTGCACGCCCTTGTAGTAGGCGGCGAAGATGCGGTCAAAACGGTCAAGCTCGGACTCGTCCTTGACGAGCGTCGTACGCGCGAGGAAGTAAAACTGGTCGACGCTGAAGTCGGCAAGCCCGGCCTGCATCCCTTCATGCAGCGTCAGCAACTCGGTGATGGAGGTCTTCATCCCACCTTCGCGCAGCATGAAGAAGAACGGAATCAACATGGCGGGCGACCGGGCTGCCGCAGGTCGGTGTTGCGGTCAGCAGCTTCGACGGCGGCAGGTACGGAGTGCACGACCCTATTGCGACGACTGGCGATCCAGGAACACCAGTCGCTCGAACAGATGCACGTCCTGCTCATTCTTCAGCAAAGCGCCGTACATCGGCGGTATCGCCTTGCGCTTGTCGGTGCCGGTCAGCGCCTCGGGCGGAATATCCTCAGCGAGCAACAACTTGATCCAGTCCAGCAGCTCGGAGGTGGACGGTTTCTTCTTGAGACCCGGCACGTCCCTCACCTTGTAGAACGCACTCAGGGCGGCAGACAGCAGGTCTTGTTTCAGGTTCGGGAAGTGCACGTCGACGATGCTGGCCATCGTTTCCTGGTCCGGAAACTTGATGAAGTGGAAGAAACAGCGGCGCAGGAATGCGTCCGGCAATTCCTTCTCGTTGTTACTGGTGATGACCATGATCGGGCGGTGCTTCGCTCGCACGAGCTGGCGGGTCTCGTAGACGTAGAATTCCATCCGATCCAGTTCCTGCAGCAGGTCGTTCGGGAATTCAATGTCGGCCTTGTCGATTTCGTCGATCAGCAGTACCGGCTGTTCGTCGGATTCGAAGGCCTGCCAGATCTTGCCGTGGCGAATGTAATTGGCGATATCCTGTACCTTGTCGTCGCCGAGCTGCGAGTCGCGAAGGCGCGCGACCGCATCGTATTCGTAGAGCCCCTGCTGCGCTTTTGTCGTCGACTTGATGTGCCATTCGAACAGTGGCTTGCCCAGCGACTTTGCCACTTCGATCGCCAGCTGGGTCTTGCCCGTGCCCGGCTCTCCTTTTACCAGAATCGGGCGAGCCAGCGTGACGGACGCGTTGACCGCCATCGTCAGGTCTTCCGTCGCGATGTAGCTGTCTGTTGTGTTGAATCGCTGGTCTGTCATGATGTCCCTGCGGTCTGTCCTCGCTACAGTCTAACGGCTGCTCGCGTCGGCACAATAGCTATTGCGCGGGTGCCAGTGTCAGTGTGTGACTCGTTGCGCCCGGCAGGAACGGGCTGGGAGTGCCTGAAACCCAGTCATCGTGACCGCTACGATAGAATGGCGACATTGGGTGGCCGCTCTGACCGGTCGGCATCTGCATCAACCCGTTTTCCTCGTCGCCGGGTGCGACGGAGAATCGCTCGGACGCCCCGAAGTCGGGGCCCTGCGCCAGCGGCAGGTTTGCATCGCCGGGCAGCGATTCGCGGGGCATATCCAGCCAGCCTGATAACGAAGGCACAGCCCGGCTGATCGGATGAATGATCCGGGCCGTGTTGTACTCACCCCAGGTCCGTTCGGACAGCCCGCCGTCGAATCGCGTCTCGAAGAGCCGTATCGTCTCCTCGACCGCGCCGATCATCAATGCGTCCCAGCTGTCGAAGTTCCCCGGCAGCAGGTGATCGGGCTTCTGTGTCAGCAGTTGCCACAGTGGCTCTTCGAACTGGTTACTGATCAGGAGCCGGGCATCCTCACCGTGGACATCCCTGACCGGGGACATCAGCGCTTCGAACACTTTCTGCCTGACCTGCAGCCGGAAAGCCCTGACAAGCCGGTAGCCGACCGAGTCGCTGGAGGCTGCCGGGATCCATCTTTCGACCAACGCTCGATACTCGTCCAGCTCCGGGCCGGATGCTTCGATCGCATCGAGCAGCAAGTCGCGCCAGCGCTCGAGGAACACGGCCCGGTGATCCCGCTGGATCTCAAGCATGTCCTCCGGAACGAACTGGTCTTTCTCGAAAAGACGGTCACGGATCTGCTTGGCGCGCGCCGCGAGATCGTAGCCGCCGTCGCCGATCTTCTGAAGCGCGTCACCGTTGACGACACGCGCGTTCGCCGTCCAGATGCGCTGCGACTCAGGATTCACGACGCGAGGGTAGTCGTCCGCGGCGAGCCAGTCGACCCAGCCGCCCCCGGTGCTCCAGTCCGACGGCACCATCGGGTCGTACGCGCTGCGCACCGGAATCTGCCCGGCGATGCTCCAGCCGATATTGCCGTCGGCGTCACCGGCGACGAAATTCTGCGGCGGCATGCCCATCGTGTTTGCCACGTCGAGGGCGGCCTCGAGGCTTCCGACGGTCTCGAGTTCGATGATCTTCAGATTGACAGCGCGCGGGCTGTGCGCGAGCCACCGCACAGCGATTTCGCCACCGTTGAAATCGGCCTGGTCGTCGACCGGCCCCCAGCGCGTCTCCCGGATCGTGTACTCGACCGGCTCGTCGTCCTTGACGTTGATTGTCTCGGTGTATCGAGTGAAGGCCTCGTCACCGTCCGGCGTCTGGTAGGTGTCGGGAGCAACGCCGGGCTTTACGATGACAGCGTCAGACCAGTCGCCATAACTGTTGGTGTAACCCCATGCAACGCTGCCATTGCTTCCCGCTACGACGAGCGGAGAGCCGGGCAGCGACACCCCGGTGACGTCGATTGCGGCCTCGCCGGTCGTTATGAGGCGCGCCTGGTAGTAGATGTTCGGGACCGAAAGCCCAAGATGCATGTCGTTGGATACCAGGGCGCGGCCACTGTCTGTCAGCGCGCCGCTGACCGCCCAGTTGTTGCTGCCGTTCAGCGGCGGTCGGCCTTTCTCTGTGGCCTCCGGCGGAACCAGTTCGACATCGCGAATCGAGAAATCGCTGGCCGCCGGCATGGCGTTCGCCGCAAGCGGCCCGCCCATGATGGGTGCATCCCACTCGGTACCGGTCGGATACAGCCACGCATAGACGTTCGGTGGCAATACCGTCTTTGCGCGTCCACGTTGCACATCCCGCCGGGCACGATCGTCGTTCAACTGCATGAACATGGCATAGACGACGACAATCGTGTCCTCCGTGACCCATTCGCGAGGCTGCTCGCGCAGCAACAGGTATTCGAAGGGACGAGCGGACAGGTTCTGAAGGCCTGCATTTACGCCGTCGGCGTAAGCGTCAAGGACGGCAAGCTCATTCGCCGTCAGTCCCTGCATTGCGGCCTGCGCGCGCGCCCGGAAACGATGAAAGCGATAGCGTTTGTCCACGTCGATGGCTGCCGCGCCGAATATCTCGGACAACTCGCCGGCGGCCTGTCGGCGAATCAGGTCCATCTGGAAGAACCGGTCCTGGCCGTGTACGAATCCGGTGGCGAACGCGAGGTCGCGGCGGGATTCAGCCCGAATCGTCGGTATGCCCTGATCGTCGCGTTCGATGGTGACTGTGTTGTCGATGCCCTCGAGGACGAACTCCCCGTCCAGCACCGGGAGACTGCTGCGAACCATCCACCACGCGGTAAACGCGACGATCATCACGACTGACGCGAAACCGAAAATCAGCCGGAGCAGCCAGGTCCTCATGCTACTCCGAGCTAGTGACCTTGAGGATTTTCATGGCATTGGTGCCGCCCGAGATGCCGTGCATGTCGCCTTTCGTGAAAATGACGAGGTCGCCGATCGACACGAGGTCCTTCTCGAGCATGGCGTCGAAGATGTCCCGATACAGCTGCCAGACCTTCTCGGTACTGACCAGCGGAAACGCGACCGGGTAGACACCGCGGTACATTGTGACTCGGCGACGAGTCTCCTCATGCGGAGTCAGTGCGAAAATCGGTATATCGGACCGTATCCTCGACATCCACTTCGCCGTCGAACCGGACTCTGTTAACGCGATGATCGCAGAGACGTCGAGATGGTTGGCGGTGTACATGACTGCCATCGCAATCGCCTCGTCTACGTACTCAAAGTTCTCGCCGAGTCGGTGCGTCGTCTGTCGCTTGGTCAGCTGGAACTTCTCGGCGCCCTGGCACACCTGCGCCATCGCCTCTATCGCCTGCACGGGGTGCTTGCCGACCGCCGTCTCACCGGACAGCATGACAGCGTCCGTGCCGTCCATGACGGCGTTCGACACGTCCGAAACCTCTGCGCGCGTCGGGATCTTGTGCTCGATCATGGACTCCATCATCTGGGTCGCCGTGATCACGATGCGACTGGACTTGCGGGCCTGGCGGATCAGTCGCTTCTGAATGCCGGTGAGCTCCGTGTAGCCCATCTCGACGCCGAGGTCGCCGCGAGCGACCATGATGACGTCGGAGGCCTCGATAATGGAGTCGATGTTCTCGACCGCTTCCGTACGTTCGACCTTGGCGACGATATGGCCCTCGCCGCCCGCCTCGCGGAACAGTCTGCGGGCCTCCTCGACGTCTTCGCCAGTACGCACGAAAGACACCGCGAGGAAGTCCATGTTGAGTTCGGCCGCGAGCTTGATGTTCTCTTTGTCGACCTCGGTCAACGCGGGTGCCGACAGTCCGCCCCCTTTCTTATTGATGCCCTTGTTATCCGATAGCTTGCCGCCCGATACGACCGTCGTGTGTATGCGCGTTCCTTCAACGCTATCGACCTGGAGTACGATAAGCCCATCGTTGAGCAGCAACATGTCGCCTTTCTCGACGTCCTGGTGCAGCGTATCGAGCGCGACACCCACGCCTTCATGGTTGCCGCCCTCACGGTCGAATGTGCTGTCGAGGAAGAAAGACTCACCCTCGTCCAGCATCACGCAGCTATCTTCGAACCGGCAAACGCGGATCTTCGGCCCCTGGAGGTCGCCCATCATGCCGATTTCCCGACCCACTTCGCTGGCAGCCTCGCGAACCATTTGGGCACGCATGCGATGATCGTCGGCATGACCGTGCGAGAAGTTGATACGGACGACGTCCAGACCAGCCGTCATCATATCTTTAAGGACCTTTTTGTCGTCGGTGGCCGGTCCAAGCGTGGCGACGATCTTCGTTCTTCTAAACATGCGCGAAATTATACATATCCGTGTAACGGCCGTATGTCGGAGTTTGAGTGCACCTGAACGGTGCGGCGGCCGCGCAACGATGCGGCATACGGCCTCGACTGAAATGAAACTTGTTGATTTTTAGGGGCTTACTCGAGGAGGTATGTCGCGAGCCCGGCATTCGGGCGACGAAACCGGCACTGAGTGTCAGCGCCGGCTTCGCGACTGTCCCGCCTGAAGGAGTGTCCGGCGACTTAGTTTGCCGCCCTTCTCTCGAGCATCGCGACGGCGGGTAATGTCTTGCCTTCCACGAATTCGAGGAATGCGCCGCCGCCTGTCGAAATGTAGGAGATGCGATCCGCGACGGCGTACTTGTCGATAGCGGCGAGCGTGTCGCCTCCACCGGCTACCGAGAAGGCCGCCGAGTCGGCAATCGCCTCGGATACCGCTTGCGTCCCGGCGCCGAATGCATCGAACTCGAATACCCCAACGGGCCCGTTCCAGATCACCGTTCCCGCAGACGCGATGATGTCGGCGAACTGTTTCGATGTCTCCGGGCCGATGTCGAGAATCATGTCGTTCTGGCCAACCTCGTCAATTGCACAGATCTTGGCGGTCGCGTCGGCAGAAAACTCGTCAGCGACGACGACGTCAACCGGAACGGGTATGTCCGCCCTGCCCTCGCCGCCCTTCGCGAGATCGCTGGCTGTGTCCAGCATATCGGCCTCGTGCAGCGACTTGCCGACGCCATGACCCGCCGCGGCAATGAACGTATTGGCAATTCCGCCACCGACGATCAGGTGATCGACAATACCAGCCAGCGCGTCGAGAACGGTCAGCTTGGTGGACACCTTTGAACCACCGACGATGGCGACCATCGGGCGTTTCGGGTTGTCCAGCGCCTTGCCCAGCGCATCGAGCTCGGCCGACAGCAGTGGCCCGGCACAGGCGACCGGAGCGACATCTCCAACTCCACAGGTACTCGACTGCGCGCGGTGCGCCGTGCCGAATGCGTCCATGACGTAGATGTCACACAGCGCTGCCATCTTGCCGGCCAGTTCCGCGTCGTTCGCCTTTTCACCGCTCAGGAATCGCACGTTCTCCAGCAACTTGATCTGTCCCGGCTGGCAATCGACGCCGTCGATCCAGTCCTTGACGAGCTCGACCTCGACACCGAGCAGGCTGCCGATATGAGCCGCCACCGGAGCCAGCGAAAACTTCTCCTCCGGCTGGCCTTCCTTCGGCCGTCCGAGATGGGACATGACCATGATGGCAGCGCCCGCATCCAGGGCCGCCTTGAGTGTAGGCAGGGCTGCGCGAATGCGAGCGTCACTGGTGATTACGCCGTCAGAGACAGGCACGTTCAGATCCTGGCGGATAAGAACGCGCTTGCCACTCAGGTCCAGGTCTGTCATACGGATAAAGCTCATAGAGACTCCGTTGCCGATTGGGCCGATTGCCTGGCGACTACTTTGCGTTCATTAACGCAACGGTCGTGTCGAGCATCCTGCAAGAGAAGCCCCACTCGTTGTCGTACCACGAGATGACCTTGACGCAGGTGCCATCGATGACCTTCGTCAGCGTTGAGTCGTAGGTCGACGACGCCGGGTTGTGGTTGAAGTCGACGGATACCAGCGGCTCCTCGTTATACGCCAGGACACCCTTCAGCGGACCTTCGCTGGCGGCCTTCAGCAGGCTGTTGATCTCGTCGATGGACGTCTCTCGCTCGGCAACGAACGTGAGGTCGACCGCCGAGACGTTAATCGTCGGTACACGCATCGAGAAACCGTCGAGCTTGCCGTTCAGATCGGGCAGTACGAGGCCGACGGCCTTTGCCGCACCCGTGCTCGTCGGGATCTGGGACATCGTGCCGGAACGCGCGCGGCGCAGGTCCTTGTGGTAGACGTCCGTCAATACCTGGTCGTTCGTGTACGCGTGAATCGTCGTCATGATGCCGTGCTTGACGCCAATCGCTTCATGCAGCGGCTTGACGAGCGGTGCGAGGCAGTTGGTGGTGCAGGACGCGTTCGAGATAACGGTATCGGACGCGCTCAACGTGTCGTCGTTGACGCCATAGACAATCGTGTTGTCGACGTCGGCACCGCCAGGAGCAGAAATGATGACTTTCTTTGCGCCTCCGGCGATGTGCTGGCCGGCCGCTTCCTTGGTACGGAACAGACCGGTGCACTCGAGTACCACGTCGACTCCGAGGTCACCCCACGGCAGCTTCGAGGGATCGCGTTCCGAGAAAACCTTGATGCGGTCGCCGTTGACGATGATATCGCCGCCGTCTACCTCGACCGTGGCATCGAACTTGCCGTGTGCCGTGTCGTAGCGCGTCAGGTGCGCGTTCGTGTTTGCGTCGCCCAGGTCATTGATCGCGACGACGTCGAACTCGCTCTTGCGACCGAGCTCGTGGATAGCGCGGACGATCTGGCGCCCGATTCGGCCGTAGCCGTTGATACCAATCTTAATTGCCATGAAATTCTCCTGTTACAGCTAGACCCGAAACGGGCAATCCATCCAAGTAATAAAGCTCTTCAACTCATTACGGAACGGGCAACGTCGACAACGTTGTCCGCTGAGAAACCAAAATGCTCAAACAATTCACCGGCTGGCGCCGACTCGCCGAATGTCGTCATGCCAATGACCTGCCCCGCCGGTCCGACGTAGCGGTACCAACTGTCGGGAACGCCGGCCTCGATTGCTATACGTTTTTGTACTGAACTCGGTAGTACCGATTCCCGATAGTGCTCATCCTGCGCATCGAATACCGACGCGCAGGGCATGGACACCACCCGCACGCCGACACCTTCGGCCGCCAGGCGCCCGGCCGCGTCCATCGCCAACGCGACTTCGGAGCCGGTTGCTAAAAGTATAAGGTCGAGCGCGTCCTCTTCCATGCGCAGCACGTAACCGCCGCGCTGGATGGCACGAACCTGCTGTTCGTCGCGCTGCTGGTGCGGCAGACCCTGGCGCGACAACACGAGACTTGTGGGTCCGTCCGATCGTTCGATCGCGTCGCGCCATGCGACGATCGTCTCAACCGCGTCGCACGGACGCCAGACGCGCATGTTCGGCATGATCCTGAGCGATGCCAGGTGTTCCACGGGTTGGTGCGTTGGACCGTCTTCACCGAGGCCAATCGAATCGTGTGTGTAGACGAGGATGTTCTGAATCCGCATCAGCGCCGCGAGGCGCAGCGCGTTGCGTGCGTAGTCCGAGAACACGAGGAAGGTACCTGAATACGGGATGATGCCGCCATGCAGGCGCATACCGTTGCCTATCGCGGTCATGCCGAATTCGCGCACGCCAAAGTAGATGTAGTTGCCGGCCGCGTTCTCGGGAGTGACCACCTCCGAACCGCCATGCAGTGTCAGGTTGGAGCCCGTCAGGTCAGCGGACCCGCCAGCGAGTTCCGGCAGTGCACCGGCCAGCTTGTTCAACGCCACCAGGGAGGCCTTGCGAGTGGCCATGGACTCGCCTTCGCTGGCCACGGCCGCGATCGCCTCGTCGGCGACTGCTGCCCAGTCTTCCGGCAACGCGCCGTCCATGCGGCGCTCGAAGTCGGCCGCCTTCTGCGGCTCCTGCGCAGCATAAGCGTCGAAACGTGCGCGCCAGGCCGCCTCCGCGGCTGCACCTTCGGATTTCCTGTCCCACGCAGAAACGACATCGTCGGGCACCTCGAACGGCGCAGCCGTCCAGCCGAGTTCCTCGCGCGCCGCTGCTATTTCTTCGTCACCGAGCGGTGATCCGTGCGTCGACGCCGTGCCTTGCTTGTTCGGGGCGCCGAAACCGATCACGGTCTTGCAGCAAATCAGCGTCGGCTGTGACGTGTTCGCCGTTGCAGCATCCACCGCCGCAGCGATCGCGTCCGCGTCATGACCGTCGACATCGGGGATCACGTGCCAGCCGTAGGATTCGAAGCGCTTGACGGTGTCGTCAGCGAACCATCCGTCGACCTCACCGTCGATCGAGATGTTGTTGTCGTCGTAGAACGCGATGAGCTTGCCGAGTTTGAGCGTGCCGGCCAGCGAGCAGGCCTCGTGGGAAATGCCCTCCATCATGCAGCCATCGCCCAGGAACACCCACGTCTTGTGATCGACGATCGTGTGCTCATCGGTATTGAATTCAGCCGCCAGCATTTTCTCCGCGAGTGCCATACCGACGGCATTGCTGATGCCCTGCCCCAGCGGTCCGGTTGTCGTCTCGACGCCGAGTTCCGGCTCGTATTCGGGGTGCCCCGCCGTGCGGTAACCCATCTGTCTGAAGTTCCTGAGCTCATCCATCGACAGCGGATAGCCAGTCAGGTGCAGCAGGCTGTAGAGCAGCATGGAGCCGTGCCCGTTCGACAGAACGAACCGATCCCGATCGGCCCATTCGGGGTTACCGGGGTTGTGTTTCATGTGGTCGCGCCACAGCACCTCGGCGATATCCGCCATGCCCATCGGCGCGCCCGGATGCCCGGAATTCGCGGCCTGCACGGCGTCCATACTCAGGGCACGGATAGCATTGGCAAGCTTTCGGCGGCTGGGCGCGGCTGGGTTTGTGTCTGACATAGTGTTGTTGGGCCAGTCGGCCTTCGTATTGTTCTGGGGAAATATCGCTCGGAGCGGACCGGATTCTCGTGTTTTTTGGCGTCTGCCGCAAGCGCTCGGGGCATCAGGCCCCAGAAAGTTAAGCAATTGTATCTATACTCACTTTAGGGTGGGGTTTCGCTGCGCTTTCTGTACAATCCTGCCTTCGCCAGACCAGACAAACAGACATTACTGATGAGCAACTCTTTCGTATTCACCTCGGAATCCGTGTCCGAGGGCCACCCGGACAAAATCGCCGACCAGATTTCAGACGCTATCCTGGACGCCATTATCGATGACGATCCCTCCGCCCGCGTCGCCTGCGAGACGATGGTCAAGACAGGCATGGCAATCGTCGCGGGTGAAATTACGACGTCGGCCTGGGTCGACATCGAAGACGTAGTCCGGAAAACGGTCCTCGACATCGGCTACAACGATTCGTCGATGGGCTTCGATGGCGCATCCTGCGCGGTCCTGAACGCGATCGGCAAACAGTCGGAGCACATCGCGATGGGTGTCGATCGAGAACGTGACGAGGAACAGGGTGCCGGTGACCAGGGACTGATGTTTGGCTACGCGACGAATGAAACCAACGTGCTGATGCCGGCACCGATCACGTACTCGCATCGCCTCGTCCGCCGCCAGGCCGAGGTCCGCAAGAATGGAACGCTGCCGTGGCTGCGACCGGATGCGAAGTCCCAGGTAACGTTTTTCTACGACGACTACAAACCTGTCGCGATCGACGCTGTCGTCCTGTCGACGCAGCACAGCGCGGACGTCAGCAACGAAGACCTCCACGACGGCGTGATGGAAGAGATCATCAAGCCGATCCTTCCAGCGGAGTTGCTCACCGACTCGACGAAGTACCACATCAACCCGACCGGCCGTTTCGAGATTGGCGGCCCGATGGGTGACTGCGGACTGACGGGGCGAAAGATCATTGTCGATACTTACGGCGGGTCGGCTCGCCACGGCGGTGGCGCCTTCTCCGGGAAGGACCCGTCAAAGGTCGATCGCTCGGCCGCATACGCCTGCCGCTATGTCGCGAAGAACATCGTTGCCGCCGGGTTGGCCGAGCGCTGCGAGATCCAGGTGTCTTACGCAATCGGTGTGGCAGAGCCCACATCGATCAGCGTACGCACGTTCGGCACGGGCACGCTTTCAGACGACACATTGACGGCGCTGATCCGGGAACACTTCGATCTGCGGCCCTACGGCATCCTGAAGATGCTCGATCTGCTCAAGCCGATCTATGCACCGACGGCCGCTTACGGACACTTTGGTCGGGAAGACATCGACCTGAGCTGGGAGAAAACAGACAAGGCTGACGCGCTACGGGACGCGGCGGCCTGACCTAGACTTTTAACAGGAGAACATCATGAGCACCGAACCGGTTGCTATCCAGGCCGAAGATTACAAGGTCGCAGACCTGTCTCTCGCGGGCTGGGGACGAAAAGAGATTGCCATTGCCGAGACCGAAATGCCGGGACTGATGGCGCTGCGAGAAGAATACGGCGCGGAGCAGCCACTGAAAGGCGCGCGCATCGCCGGCTGCCTGCACATGACCATTCAGACGGCCGTGCTGATCGAGACGCTCAAGGCGCTGGGCGCGGACATTCGCTGGTCGTCGTGCAACATCTTCTCGACCCAGGACCAGGCCGCCGCGGCGATCGCAGAAGCCGGAATTCCGGTTTTCGCGTGGAAGGGCGAAACCGAGGACGAGTACTGGTGGTGCGTCGAGCAGACGATTCACGGGCCCGACGGCTGGACGCCGAACATGGTTCTCGACGACGGTGGCGACCTGACGGGTCTGCTGCACGACAAGTACCCGGACATCATGAAAGAAATCAAGGGTATCTCCGAGGAGACCACGACCGGAGTCCTGCGCCTGTACGAAATGATGCGTGACGGCAAGCTCGAGTGCCCGGCATTCAACGTCAACGACTCGGTGACGAAGTCGAAGTTCGACAACCTGTACGGCTGTCGCGAATCACTGGTCGACGGCATCAAGCGAGCCACCGACGTCATGATCGCCGGCAAGATCGCCGTGGTCTGCGGTTTCGGTGACGTCGGCAAAGGGTCTGCCCAATCGCTGCGGGGCCTCGGCGCAACCGTCTGGATCACCGAGATTGACCCGATTTGCGCGTTGCAGGCGGCGATGGAAGGCTATCGCGTCGTACGCCTCGATGAAGTCATTGAAGAAATCGACATCCTCGTGACAGCGACCGGCAACTTCAATGTTGTCACCGGCCCGCAACTCGATCGCCTGAAGAATGAGGCGATCGTCTGCAACATCGGCCATTTCGACAATGAGATCGACGTCGCCTACCTGAAACAGTATGAGTGGGAAAACATCAAGCCGCAGGTCGACCACATCATCCGGCCGGACGGCAAGCGCATCATCCTGCTCGCGGAAGGCCGCCTCGTGAACCTCGGTTGCGGAACGGGCCACCCGAGTTTCGTCATGTCCAATTCGTTCACGAACCAGGTCCTGGCCCAGATCGAGTTGTGGCAGCGTGCGGACAAGTACAAGAACGAAGTTTACGTGCTGCCGAAGCACCTCGACGAGAAAGTCGCCCGACTGCACCTCGATCGTATCGGCGCCAAACTCACCGAGCTGACCGACAAGCAGGCCGAATACATCGGCGTCGACAAGAACGGCCCGTACAAGGCAGAGCTGTACCGCTACTAGCAGCGGATTGCCCCGGACCTCGTACGGTCGCTATCATCGCGGCATGAATGATCACGAGGTCCGGGCAAACTCTGCTGCAGTCACGTCGGCCCGCTTACTGCACCTGACCGACCTCCACCTGTTCGCTGATGCCGACGGCGAGCTCCGCGGCGTCAACAGTCTCGCGTCCCTCACCGCGGTGTGCCGCGCGTTTCTGGATTCGGGCTATGAGGCGGACGCGGCGCTGGTGACCGGCGATCTGATTCAGGACGATTCTCGCGAGGCCTATGTCCGGTGTCGCGAGGCGCTGCAGGCGCTCGATCTTCCGATCCAGCTGTGTCCCGGCAACCATGATGTGCGAGACCTGATGCGTTCTGAACTGGGCGTGCCGGGCTTCGAATACTGCGCCACGCTGGATGCAGGCAGCTGGACTGTCGTCAGCATCGACAGCTGTGTCAGCGGCAGGGCCGGCGGTCGAATTGGTGATGAAGAGTATGAGCGCCTGCGCCATCTGCTCGCCACCGCAGCCAACAAGCACGTCCTGATCTGCCTGCACCATCCGCCAGTCGAGCTCGGCAGCCGTTGGTTGGACAGCGTTGGACTGGATGACGGAGATCGCCTGATCGATCTCGCCGCCGAATCGGGCAATGTACGCGGCATGTTGTTCGGTCATGCCCACCAGGTCTTCGACGAAACCGTGCGCGGCATTCGTCTGATGTGCACGCCATCAACCTGCCGGCAGTTTAAACCTGGTAGCGACGACTTCGCCGTCGACGACTTGCCTCCCGCCTATCGAATCCTGGAACTTCAGGACGACGGCAGTATCGAAACCAACATTCACTGGGTATCCCATGCGTAAACTGATCCTGATCGCCGCACTCCTGTTTGCATCCGTTGCGGTCGCAGACTCCCAACATCCGCTGACGCTGTGGCAAGTCGACGGCAAAGCCAACACGGTCTTTATCCTGGGCTCCGTGCACCTTCTGCGCCAGCAGGATCATCCCTTGCCGTCGAAGATTGACGAGGCCTATGCAGAAGCCGAGTCCATCGTCATGGAAATCGACATGGATGACCTCGACCCGATCGCGATGCAGTCCCTGATCTCGCAGCTCGGCAAGCTGACCGATGGACGGACTCTCGCTGACGTCATGGGCCCCGAGCTGTATGCCGAGGCCCAGAAAGCGGCGGCTGCGATGGACATACCATTAGACCTGCTGGCGCAGTCGGAACCTTGGCTCGCGGCTATCACGATCGAGCAAATGGCCCTGGCGAGAATCGGCTTCAACCCGAGGTTCGGCATAGAGATGCACGTCATGGCCAAGGCCGCGCAGGATGGCAAGACTATCGACGGCCTGGAGACGATAGAGGAGCAGCTCGGTTTCCTTGACGGGCTTTCCATAGAGTCGCAGCGCGACCTGCTGATGCAGACATTGTCGGAGGGCATGAACATCGAGACGATGATGGATGCATTGATTGCGGCGTGGCGGCACGGCGACATTGCGTTCTTCGAAAACAACGTGCTCGTTGAAATGCTGGACTATCCGGAACTCTATCGTGCTATCGTCGCCGACCGTAATGAACGTTGGGTCGATCGCATTGACCAACTCCTCGAACACGAAGACGACTACCTTGTTGTCGTCGGCGCACTGCACCTGGTCGGGCCGGACGGCGTGCCGCAGCTGCTCGAAGCGCGCGGTGAGCAGGTCCGACAGCTACAACAATCGGAGTAACTTATGAGCTTGTACAGCAGTGCCCGCGAAGTCATCGCGGGCGGTGTCAATTCCCCCGTGCGTGCATTCGCCGGCGTCGGCGGCGAACCCATCTTTTTGAAGAAGGCAAAGGGTTCGCGCGTATTCGCTGAAGACGGCAGAGAGTTCATCGATTACGTTGGCTCATGGGGACCGATGATTCACGGGCACAGCCACCCGGACGTTATCCAGGCGGTCGTCGACACGGCGCAGAACGGACTGAGCTTCGGCGCGCCCTGCGTCCTGGAGACGGAGATCGCACGCAAGATTATCAAGCTGATGCCGAATATCGAGCGGCTGCGCATGGTGAGCTCGGGAACCGAAGCGACGATGAGTGCAATCCGGCTCGCACGTGGGCACACGGGCCGGGACAAGATTATCAAGTTTGAAGGTTGCTACCACGGCCACTCTGACTCGCTGCTGATTAAAGCGGGCTCGGGTGCACTGACGCTTGGCGTACCGAGCTCACCCGGCGTACCCGCCGGACTGGCGGAGCACACGATCACGCTGCCGTTTAATGACGAGGCCGCGCTGAAACAGGCATTCGACGATCTGGGCGACGAAGTCGCCTGCGTCATTGTCGAGCCGATCACCGGCAACATGAACATGTTGCCGCCACGTGACGGCTTCATGGAGACGCTGCGTGAGCTCTGTTCAGCACACGACAGCATCCTGATTTTTGACGAGGTCATGACCGGGTTTCGCGTTGCGCGCGGCGGCGCGCAGGAATTGCTCGGCATCAAGCCCGACCTGACAACGCTCGGCAAAATCGTCGGTGGCGGAATGCCAGCCGCCGCATTCGGTGGCAAAGCCGGGATCATGGCTTCGATCGCACCGGATGGCCCGGTCTACCAGGCCGGGACGTTGTCGGGCAACCCGGTCGCGATGGCGGCCGGACTGAAGACGCTCGACATGCTGGATCAGCCGGGCTTCTACGAGTCTCTGAATGCAAAGACGGCGAAACTCATGAAGGGATTCGCCGACGCGGCCTCCGACGCGGGGATTCCACTCGCGGTCGAACAGGCGGGCGGCATGTTCGGCTTTATCTTCAGCGACGACGGGCCAATTCGAAGCTACGACCAGGTCGCGGCTGCGGACATCGAGACGTTCAAGGCCTTCTTCCACGGCATGATCGACCACGGCATCTATCTTGCGCCGTCGGCGTTCGAGGCAGGCTTTGTCTCGGCCGCTCACACGGACGATGAGATCGACACGACGATCGCAGCCGCTGCGGATGTGTTGAAGGCGATAGCCTGAACAACGGTGCGACCGGCGGCCGCTCAGTCGTCGGACTGGGCCGTGAACCTGACCTTTTTCAGCACTTCGGACACCAGTTCGAGGCGCTGCTGTTGATTCGCGCTTTCGAGGCAGAGCTGCTTCTGCTCAAGTGCGATCGGCAGAATTTCTATAAAGCGGTTCGCCACCCAGCCCGCGTCGTCGAAGTGGCGCTCACCGTCCTCGTACAGGCGACCGAGATCATCGAGGATAGCTTCGAGAATCTCGGTGAGCGGCGCGTACTGTTCAGGCAGAACCATGGGCGTTTCGTCAGGCAGTAACTCGACGGTCCCGACATTGAGCCCATCGGGCTGACGTTCGGCGGACAACAGGCGAAAGCGGTGTGTTCCTATCGCAGTAACGCCGAGCAAACCGTCACTGCCCTGGTACCAGTCGACGATTCGGGCGAGCGTGCCGACCTCGTGCGTCGTTGCAGGCGTCCCCGCCTCGTTACCTTCCCGAATCAGCAGCACACCGAAAGACGCATTTTCTTTCAGGCAGTGACTGATCATGTCTACATAGCGCGCCTCGAAAATCCGAAGCGGCAACGGGCCGCCGGGAAAAAGCACGGTATTCAAAGGGAAGAGCGGTACCTGCAAGGCTTGAATCTCGATCGTTTCGGCGGATCAGTATACCTGTTGCACAGGATTGTACGCGTCAGCTGCGCGTGCGTTGCAGCAGGGCCGTTAGTGTCTGCCGCGCTCCGCCGAATGCGCCGTTGCTCATGAAAATGACGCTGTCGCCGTGCGTCACCGCTGTCGACAGGTCCGACACCAGGAGATCGTAGTCGCTGAACCCCTTGCATCGTTCCCCCAGCGGCGCGAGCGCCTTGTCGAAGTCCTTGGCCATCGCGTCGTCGCGATAGACCCAGACGCCGTCCGCTTCAGCAAGCGCGTCTGCCAGCGTGTCGTTGTGAACGCCGAGACGCATCGTGTTCGAGCGAGGCTCCATTGCAACAAGGATGCGACCTTCGGGATAACGCCTGCGGAATCCGGCCAGCGTTCGGCGAATGGCGGTCGGGTGGTGCGCGAAGTCGTCGAAGATCGCGATGTCATTGATCGTCGCCGTGCGCTCCATGCGTCGTTTGACCCCTTTGAAACGAGACAGGGCATCGACGGCCTTATCGAAGCGTACGCCTGCCGCACTCGCAGCGCTGACCGCAGCGACGGCGTTTTCGAGGTTATGCCGACCGCCCATTGTCCAGCGGGTCGTCGCCTCGTTGCCACGCGGGCTCGTTATTTTCAGCCGTCGCTCTGTGGCGTCGAGAAACTCGCCGGACCACGCCGCTTTTTCCACAGAGCCGAATGTTTCTGATCGAGTCCAGCAGCCCTGGCCAAGCAAGGTCTTCAGGTTGGCGTCGGTCTCGTTGTAGAGGACTCGCCCCTTACCCGGCACCGTTCTCATCAGCTGGTGAAACTGCCACAGGATAGCGTCGACGTCGTCATAGATATCGGCGTGGTCGTATTCGAGGTTGTTCAGCACGACCGTTTTCGGGCGGTAGTGGACGAACTTCGCGCGCTTGTCGAAAAAGGCGGTGTCGTACTCGTCCGCCTCGACGACGAAAACCTTGCCACCGCCGAAACGCGCGGTAACGCCGAAGTTGGCGGGCACGCCGCCAATCAGGAACCCCGGTTCGAGACCAGCATCCTCGAGAATCCACGCCAGCAGGCTCGAGGTCGTCGTCTTGCCATGCGTGCCGGCGACGGCAATGACGTGTTGTCCACGCAGGACGTTGTCGGCAAGCCATTGCGGCCCGGACAGGTAGGGCATATCGCTGTCGAGCACGGCCTCGACAACGTCAACGCCTCGACTCAAGGCATTGCCGATGACGACACAATCGGGGCCGATGTCGAGCTGGTCCCGGTCATAGCCCTCGTGAATATCGATGCCCAGCGACTTCAGCTGCGTGCTCATCGGCGGATAGACATTGGCGTCGCTTCCAGTTACGCGGTGCCCGGCCGCCTTGGCGAGGGCCGCAATACCGCCCATGAACGTGCCGCAAATTCCGAGAATATGTACGTGCATCCGCCTGTCTACTGTGTGCTGGTGAATGAGGAGGTAAAAAGATACTGGAGAATGAAGACGGCACCGGCAATACCGATGCCGACGTACCAGTGCACGTCGATCGCCCGACCGATGATGTGCCCCTTCACCGGAACCGACCAAAGCGACACCAGCTGGGCGATGACCTCCAGCACGACGGCCACCTGTTGGCCGAAACGACCACTCACGACGAGAAGCGCGATGTACACCAGCGAAATCACAGAACCGCATCCGATCAGCGCTGTCTGTGTCTGCAGTGTGCGAGCAGATCGACCGGTGACGAGCAGCAGGAACTGGTAAGCGCCAATCGCGAGCAATGACGCGGCAGCCGCGATCACGAGCCTTGTCGAATCCAGCCAGTCGAATGCCATGTAGGCAAGCCCGAACGTGAGGCACCACAGCAGCGCGGCAAACGCCAGCAATACGACAGACGACGGCAGGTCCTCCGGTCCTTTCCTAAGCAAGATAATGTCGTAGAAAGTCTTAAAGAGTGTTTGCATTCGGTACTGTGGCCGTTTCGCGTTGCGCAATGTTCGCATGTTAACCTGTGACTCTGCGAGCCGCTGTAAGCATCCGATGACCGACTTTATTTTCGTCGACGACCATTCGACGATCCCTGACCAGTTCTACAAGGTCGATCAGATCGGTGTCGACACCGAGTTCTTGAGAGAAAAGACGTTCCTCGCACAGCTCTGTCTCATCCAGGTCGCCACACCGGATCAGATCTACTGCATCGACCCGCTGCGAGAGAGTGACTATGCGTCGATGTGGGAGGCGCTGTGCAAGCCCGAGTGGGTCGTGCATTCCGGCCGGCAGGACATCGAGGTCATCTATCAGACCGCCGCGAGAATGCCCTCTTCCCTGTTCGATACCCAGGTTGCGGCTGGCCTGCTGGGCTACGCGCCGCAGATGGGTTATGCGAACCTGGTCGAGGAACTGTTCGACGTGCAGCTGCCGAAGACGCACACACGTGCAGACTGGTCGCAGCGGCCGCTCCCTCACGCTTTGCTCGAGTATGCCGCTGACGATGTCGAGTACCTCCTTCGGGCGCACGACGTGCTTTCTGAGAAGCTGGACAGACTGGGCCGGCTCGATTGGGCCAGGCAAGACTCTGCGTTGTTGCTGGATCCCGCGCTCTATGAAATCCGGCCGGGAGATGCGATCGATCGCTTGAAGGGTGCCCGAAACCTGCGCGGCGCCAGGCGGGCTATCGCCAGCCGCCTCGCCGAGTGGCGCGAGTCGGAAGCGCTCGCTCGAAACAGGCCGCGTCAGTGGATTCTCCGGGATGCTGCGCTGATCGATATGGCCTATCGGCAGCCGCAGAGCCTGTCTGCCCTGAAATCGATCGACTCGATACCGGACAAGGTGGCGCACCGTGCAGGCGATGAACTGCTCGGCATCATCCGCAGCGCGTCAAGAGAAGAGAGCGCCTACAGGCCGCCGCAACCGCCCGACGAGCGTCAGAAATCCTTGCTCAGGGAACTTCAATCCATGGTAGCGAAGTGCGCGAGTGAGCTCGGAATACCGGCGGAAATCGTCGCTGCGAAGAAAGAACTGTCTTACGCGGTGACCACGGGTCGGCTCGACTCCCGTGTCTTCAACGACTGGCGGCGCGAGCTGATTGGCGAGGCGCTGATCAAGAAGCTGTCGGCCTGACGCGCCAGCCCGGTGAACTAGTCCAGTGCGGCGAGCAGGCGCTCGTAGACTTCGTCGACGCTGCCTTCCGCCTGCACCGTTTTCAGCGCGTCGCGCTCGCGATAGAACTCGATAACGGGTTCCGTCTGTTCGCGGTAGACGTCGAGGCGGCTGCTGATCGTGTCCTCGTTGTCGTCTTCGCGCTGTATCAGCTCACCGCCGGCCTCTGTTACGGCGTCGAGCTCTTCCTGCGGCGAGAAGTAGACGTTCAAGAGCTTGCCGGTCAGCGAGCATGTCCTGCGTCCGGTCAGGCGCTTCATCAGCACCGAAAAGTCGACATCGAGCAATACCGCGGCATCGAGCGGCTTGTCCAGCTCGGCCAGCAGCGCTTCGAGGTCGCTGGCCTGCTGGCTCGTCCTCGGGAAGCCGTCGAGGATGAAGCCGTTCTCGGCGTCGGGCTCTGCGATACGCTCACGAATGATGCCGATCATGATGTCGTCAGACACCAGTTGGCCTGCGTCCATAATGGCTTTCGCCTTCTGGCCAAATTCGGTGCCGGAGGCGACGGCCGCCCGCAACATATCGCCGGTAGAAATCTGCGGGATTTCCCGGTCCTTCATCAGCCGCTTCGCCTGGGTGCCTTTTCCGGAGCCGGGCGCCCCGAGCAGAATGATCCGCATATCGTTGATTCTCTGTTCTGGGCCGTCGGGCCTTTCCCGACGGCGCGCCCGTACGCTACCGGCTGCAATCACGCACGTCAATCGTGTAAGACCTGCGGGTGATCCGGCCTTTAGTTTCCGCTATTCTCACGGGCGTTCATCAACCCAGGACCCTCTCATGACAGCCAGAAATGCCTTCTACGCCCAGTCGGGCGGAGTCACCGCCGTAATCAATGCGACCGCCTGCGGCGTCATCGAAACCGCCAGGAAGCACAAAGACAAGATCGCCAACGTCTACGCGGGACGCAACGGCATTATTGGCGCGCTGACCGAGGACATGATCAATACCAATCGCGAGAGCAAAGCGACGATCGCCGCGCTGAGGCACACGCCTGGCGGCGCTTTCGGGTCCGCTCGCTACAAGCTGAAGTCACTCGAGGAAAACCGGGCCGAGTACGAACGTCTGATCGAGGTGTTCGCGGCGCACGATATCGGGTACTTCTTTTATAACGGCGGCAACGACTCGATGGACACGGCACACAAGGTGTCCCAGATCAGCAAGAAGATGGGCTTCCCGGTGACCTGCCTCGGCGTGCCGAAGACGGTCGACAACGACCTGCCGGTGACCGACTGCTGCCCCGGCTTCGGCTCCGTAGCCAAGTACGTCGCGGTATCGACGATGGAGGCGGCGCTCGACGTCGAGTCGATGGCTGAGACGTCGACCAAGGTATTCATCCTGGAAGTGATGGGACGGCACGCGGGCTGGATCGCAGCGGCCGGTGGCCTGGCGGGCAGCAAGCCCGGCGATGCGCCGCACATCATCCTGTTCCCGGAGGTCCCCTTCAACAAGCGCAGCTTCCTGAAGCGCGTCAAGGAGTGCGTCCGCGACTACGGCTTCTGCGTCATCGTCGTCAGCGAAGGCGCCGCTTACAAAAACGGCACCTTCCTCGCCGAAGCCGGCACGCGTGATGCCTTCGGCCACGCCCAACTCGGCGGCGTCGCGCCGGTCGTGGCGCAGATGGTCAGGGACAACCTGGGCTTCAAGTACCACTACGCGATCGCTGACTACCTGCAGCGCTCGGCCCGGCACATTGCGTCCGCGGTGGACGTCAAGCAGGCTTACGCCGTGGGAGAGGCCGCCGTCAAGATGGCGCTGCAGGGCAAGACGGCCAAGATGCCGGTGATCAAGCGCCTGTCGGACAAGCCGTACCGCTGGAAGATCGACGAAGCGCCGCTGTCCCGGGTCGCGAACAAGGAAAAAATGCTGCCGAAGCGCTTCATCACGAAAGACGGCTTCGGCATCACGGAGGCCTGTCGCCGCTACATGCAGCCGCTGATCACCGGGGAAGATTATCCTCCGTATGTCAATGGCTTACCGAAAACACTGACGCTGAAAAACGTCTCCGTAAAGCCCAAGCTTAAGACGAAATTTGTGGTATGATGCGCGCCCGATTGGGGACGGGCCTGGCTCGGGGGCCTGGTTCGTCCACCATCCAATCGTCAATTGGGCCCGCGCAACTGCGGGCCATTTAATTAAAAACAGCTAAGCAAGCCTCGTTTGCCGAAATCTGCGGCGCGCCACGCGTCGGGGACTTGCTTTGTAGGGAGAAATTCAAATGAGTAATGAGTTGGCGCTGTGGTTATCCATCGGTGCAGGTGCCGCTGCCATTGTCTTCGGTGCGATCTCGACCCAGTGGATCCTCAAGCAGCCGGCCGGAAACGACCGGATGCAGGAGATCGCCAAGGCGATTCAGGAAGGCGCAAGCGCGTACATGAACCGCCAGTACACCACGATCAGCTTTGTCGGCGTCGTGCTTTTCGTCATCTTGGGCTTCGCGCTCGACTGGGCGACGGCGGGTGGATTCGCGATCGGTGCGATCTTCTCTGCGCTGGCCGGTTACATCGGCATGTTCGTGTCGGTGCGAGCTAACGTCAGGACCGCACAAGCTGCGACCAAAGGCGTCAATCCGGCCCTGAACGTCGCGTTTCGCGGCGGCGCAATCACCGGTCTGCTCGTCGTAGGCTTGGGCCTGCTCGGTGTCGCCGGCTATTACGCGATCCTCGTGAATGCCGGTGTCTCGGTGGACGATTCGATTCACGCGCTCATCGGCCTGGCCTTCGGCGGTTCCCTGATCTCGATCTTCGCTCGACTGGGCGGCGGTATCTTCACGAAGGGTGCGGACGTCGGCGCCGACCTCGTCGGTAAGGTCGAAGCCGGCATTCCGGAAGACGACCCCCGCAACCCGGGCGTCATCGCTGACAACGTCGGTGACAACGTGGGCGACTGCGCGGGCATGGCAGCTGACCTGTTCGAGACCTACGCGGTTACCATCATCGCCACGATGCTGCTCGGCAGCCTCGTCATCGGCGTCTACGGCATCGAAGCCGTCCTGTACCCGCTGGTACTCGGCGCTGTATCGATCGTCGCGTCGATCATCGGCACCTTCTTCGTCCACACCTCCGACGGCGGCAAGATCATGGGCGCGCTGTACAAGGGCATGATCGTCTCGGGCGTCCTCGCCGCCATCGCCTTCTACTTCGTCACCGACATGATGATGGGCCACACCGGCGCGTCGATGAACATCTTCTACTCGGCGCTGATCGGTCTCGGAC
>JAAUYH010160807.1_pt1 | contig 23587 bp, 17 predicted proteins | sample 7278061 | NCBI WGS metagenome assembly JAAUYH01 (sample SAMN14350203, study PRJNA611818) | marine sediment metagenome | isolation source: surface marine sediment (0.6m) | place: French Polynesia: Moorea | collected 2018-08 | reverse complement strand
CTTCTGGTAGGACTTTCTAGAGAGCTTCGGTTTGGCTGCAGCTAGCTACCGGAGATTATCTTCGCAAACTGTTCAGCATCCAGCGTCTCAACACCGAGCGACTCCGCCTTCGAAAGCTTTGAGCCGGCTTTCTCACCGTAAACGAGATAGTCGGTCTTTCCGGAGACACTGCCTGCTACTTTGCCGCCGAGTTGCATGATGAGGGCCTTCGCTTCATTGCGCGTCATGTCCGGCAAAGTGCCGGTTACCACGACCGTCTTCCCGGAAAACGGACCGTCCGCCGGGGCTTGCTGCGGTTCCCTGTCAGGCCATGCAACCCCACGTTCACGTAGCCCTCGAATAACCTCGAGGTTTTGTGGCTCATCCAGAAAGTGCCGAATGCGCCCTGCGACGATCGGCCCCACATCGGGTACGTTCTGAAGCTCTTCTTCCGGCGCTTCGACAATCGCTTCGAGCGTTCCAAAGTGATTCGCCAGTGACCTGGCCGTTGCTTCACCGACTTCACGAATTCCAAGGGCAAACAGGAAACGCTCGAGCGTGGTCTCCCTGCTCTTATCGATTGCGGCGATCACATTCGCCGCGGACTTTTCGCCCATACGCTCGAGGCCCGACAGCGCCTCAAGGTCCAAGGAGTAGATCTCGGCGGGCGTGTGCAGCATTTCCTGTGCGACCAGTTGCTCGATGAGTTTTGCGCCGAGTCCTTCAATGTCCATGGCTTTGCGCGAGACGAAGTGCTTCAGTGCCTCGGTTCTCTGTGCTTCGCAGAAAAGGCCACCGGTACAGCGTGCAACTGCCTCGCCGTCTTCACGGACGACCGCAGAGCCGCAGACCGGGCAGCGGTCAGGCAATTCTACTGGCTTGGCGCCGTCTGGCCGCTTGCTGGTAATGACGGAAGCCACCTCGGGAATGACATCCCCTGCCCGTCTGACGACAACGGTGTCACCAACACGGACGTCCTTTCTGTGTAACTCATCGATGTTGTGCAGCGTCGCGTTGCTTACGGTGACGCCGCCAACAAACACGGGCTCGAGCCGGGCGACGGGCGTCAGTGCGCCGGTACGCCCGACCTGGAACTCGACTGCCTTGACGACCGTCAGCTCTTCCTGGGCCGGGAACTTGTGCGCAATGGCCCAGCGAGGCGCGCGAGACACGAATCCGAGGTCGCGCTGCAGCGCAAGGCTGTCGACCTTGTACACGACGCCGTCGATGTCGTAGCTCAACGCGCCCCTTCGATCGCCGATGTCTCTGTAAAAGTCCAGGCAGCCGTCGACGCCGCTCACCCGCTTTCTCTCCGGGCAGACCTTGAAACCCCATTCCTGCAACTGCATCAACACGTCGCTGTGTGTGTTGGGCAGCTCGCCGTTCTCAACGAATCCCGTCGAGTACACATAAATGTCCAGCGGCCTTGACGCTGTCAGTTTAGGGTCGAGCTGACGGAGGCTCCCGGCTGCCGCGTTACGCGGATTGACGAACGTCTTCTCCCCGGTCTCCCGGGCCGCAGCATTGTAAGCCTCGAATCCGGCACGCGGCATGAACACCTCGCCGCGTACCTCGAGTACGTCGGGATAGTCATTGCCGCGAATCCTCAACGGTATGGACTCGATGGTCCGGGCATTGTGGGTGACATCCTCGCCGGTAGTCCCGTCACCGCGTGTCGCGGCAACTTCAAGGACACCATTGACGTACATCAGGCTGATTGCAGCACCGTCCAGCTTTGGTTCCGCGGCATAGGCTATGTCGCCGTCATCCAGTTCGAGCCGTTTTCGAACACGCTGGTCGAAATCGCGCAGTTCCTCTTCTGTAAATGCATTGTCGAGAGACAACATCGGCAACCTGTGCGTCACCGTACTAAAGCCCTCGATGGGTTTTTCCCCGACACGCTGCGTGGGCGAATCGGGTGTAATGAGTTCCGGGTGTTCGGCTTCGAGGTGCTGCAGGTCGCGCATCAAGCGGTCGTACTCGATGTCGGGGATCTCCGGATCGTCGAGTACGTGGTAGAGATAGCTGTGATGACGCAGCTGCTCTCTTAATGCGTCCAGCCTTTCCTGCACACTGCTCATGGACGGTGACGCCAGGCGTCAGACGGCGTGACTGTTGTGTTCGAACTGGATGACTTCTTCGCGCATGTACCGCTCTCGCTGAATACTGAGCGTGCTGCCGGACTCGTCCAGCAATTCGCCATTCAACGCTTGCGTGATTGTTCGCGCTGACTCGATCATCATGTCAAACGCTTCGGCGCCCTCCAGCGGACCGGGCAGTACGAGGAACAGGCTGATGCCGGGAATTGACTGCTCCTTGATGTTTTCGAGATCAAAACTGCCCGGCTCGACGAGGCTCGCGGCGCTGAAGATTGTCGCTTCTTCATTCTCGCCATCGATGCGGTGGAAGATGCCGAACTTGCCGTGGCGCATGCCGATGCCGCGCAGACTCAGGATCAGGTCGTCACCCTTAAATGAGCCTCGATCCCTGGCAACAATCCTCAGGGTGACGATCTTCTGCGGAGAGGACTCTGCAACAGGTTCGTCTTCGTCATCGACCAGCATCGGTTCGTCGTCGAAGTCAACGAAGTGTTCAACGTCCTCTGCTGCACCATCGTCGAAAGCCTCGACGTCATCTTCTGTAGAAAGCTGGGGTTCAACGCGGCCGTCGGTCGAATCGGCCGACGGGCCGGATGCCTTCATACGCCCATAGAGGTAGATACCGACGACAACTACGATCCCCGATATCAATAGCAACCAGCGAAGACCATCCATTCAGGTGTCTCTCTCTACGACGTAGCAAGCGCTCAGCTGGCCGCCATCTTGACGGCCTCATCAATATCCACCGACACCAGTCGTGAGACACCGGGCTCCTGCATCGTGACTCCTGTCAACTGCCGGGCCAGTTCCATCGTCACTTTGTTATGGGTGATAAAGATGAACTGCACTTTGTCGGACATCGAACTGACGATATCGCAGAAGCGGCCGACGTTGGCATCGTCGAGCGGCGCATCGACCTCATCGAGCAGACAGAACGGCGCCGGGTTCAGCTCGAAGATCGCGAATACCAGTGCGACGGCAGTCAGTGCTTTTTCACCACCTGACAACAGGTGAATCGTGCTGTTGCGCTTGCCCGGCGGACGCGCCATCACGGTGACGCCTGCCGACAACGGATCGTCCCCGGTCATCTCGAGGTAGGCATGCCCGCCACCGAACAGTTTCGGGAACAGCCTCTTGAAGCCAGCGTCGACGTTCGTATAAGTCTCTCGGAAACGCGAGCGGGTCTCCCTGTCGATCTTCCGGATCGCATTCTCGAGCGTCTCGAGCGCATCCATGAGATCGGACAACTGAGAGTCCAGGTACTCTTTCCGTTCGGACTGTTCCTTGAATTCATCGATAGCCGCGAGGTTGATCGGACCAAGACGATCGATTCGACGACGAATCTTCTCGAGATTCTCCTCCCAGTCGGCGATTGAGGCGGCCTCATCCATCTCCCGCATCAGCTCTTCGAGTTCAAAACTCGTCTGAGCGAGCTGATCCGCTACGCCTTCTCGCCGAACCCGGATTTCCTGCAGAGACATTTCAGCTTCGGTGACGGCAGAACGAGCTCCCTCAACGATCTGCTCAACTTCCATTCTGTTCTGCTCGTGACCGCGCAACTCGGATTCAACGGACTCAACCCGGCGCCTCGCCTCAGCCAGCGTTTGTTCCACGGCAACCCGCTTCTCGAGCTGTTCGGCGAGCTTGCTCTTGTTCGCCTCAAGGGGAGCCGCGCTGCTTTCCAGCTGGTGTCGAATCTGCTCGCGTCGCTCCGAAAACTGTCTCAGCTGCGACTGCATGCGAGCGAGGTTCTGGGCAGCAGACTCCTTGCTGGAGCGACGGCTCTCGAACTGGATCGTTATGGTCTGAACAGCCTGCTGATCCTCATTCGCCTGCTCTCGCACGCGACGAAGCTCTGACCGGAGTTGCTCGCGGGACGATTCCATCTCAGCCCGTCGCTCGCCCAGCTCTTCGAGGGCGTCGTTGGCCTGGCTGTAATTGCTCTGAGACGCGCGCAACTGGTCTTCGGCGGTGATCCGCTCGTCTTCCAGCTGTTTCGCCTCTTCTCGCAATGCCACCCGTCGGGCTTCCGCCTGGTCCAGCTGGTATCTCGCCGAATCCAGCGCCGACTTCGTCTCCGAGTACTCGTTCAGAAGCGCGCCGGCGTCTTTCTGCATCGACTCGCGTCGTTCCTCGAGCTGCGCAAGTCGATTACGGCCATCACGCTGCAGCTTGGTTGCACTCTCGAGCCGTGCCGTTAGCTCGCGGATCTCTTCCTTCAGTCGCCGCATGTCGTGCTCGCGTGACAGGATGCCAGCCTGGGCGTCGCGGTCGCGCGTTACGCGCAGCCAGTCCCGCGCCAGCCAGATGCCGTCGCGCGTCACGACGGACTCATCAGCGCCCAGGGAGTCCCGTATGGCAATCGCGTCGTTCAGGTTGTCGGCTGTGCGGACTTTGCCCAGCAAGTTCGGAATCATGCCAGGCGCACTACTGACTTTGACCGCCAGCGTGCCAAGTTCACCCGGCTGGTAGGACGACGAGTCGCTTTCCTGCAGTAGCGTAAGCCGCCCGCTTCTCAGCGCGCTGATACTGTTCGTTGCCGGCTCCAGGCTCGTCACACAAACGGCCTGCAGGTATTCACCGAGAACCGTTTCAACGGCCCGCTCCCAGCCGTCCTGTACGTCGAGCGTCTGCGCGACGCGGCGGCTGTCCGACAGTTCAGCACTATCGAGCCACTCCTGTACCGACTCGTCACCCTCTCCGAGCGCCGCCTTCTGAAGCGCTTCGAGTGACGCGTACCGGCCCTGCGCCTCCTGCAGTGCAACGCGGCGCTCTTCGGTGAGGTGGGTGAGCTTCTTGTCCTGATCACGCAGCTTGCGGATGCTCTCAGCGGTGTCCGCCAGGTGCCTGTCAAACTCCTCACGCGCCTGCCGCTGCTTCTGCTCACGTACCACCAGCTCGTCGTAGCTCTCCGTCAGCGACTCTCGCTGGGTATCGGCCTGAGCCTCAACTATCTTCTGGCTGCGCTCACCAAGGCTATCCAGCCTCGACTGGATCTGTTCCGCACGCGTCGATTCGACGTTGGCCTGCTGTTGCTGTCGGTTCAGATCGGCCGAGTACTCATCCCAGCGAGCCTGCCACTCCGAAAGCGCAGCCTCGGCTTTGTCGAGCGAGGCCTGTGACGATTCCTGTCTTGCTTTTGCCTGCTCAAGTCCGGGTACGAGTTCGTTCAGCGTCAGATCGAGCTGTGCGATCTCGGACTGGTCTTTGTCGATGTGTTCTTCAATCTCGGCCGCGCCTGCCTTGGCCTGCTCGAGGTCCAGCTCCTGGCGTTCCCGCAGTTCCTCGGCATGCTCGATCGACTGTTCGAGCCGAGCGATCTCGGAGCCCACCTTGTAAAACTGGCCCTGGACCTCGTTGAATGCGTCGTTCTTTTCGCCGAGCTGGTCACGGGTCTCCTCGATCTGCGCCTCGAGCTTGCGCTGGTCCGCGATGGCGGATTCCAGCCGGGTCTTCCTTTCAGACAAGCGTGCTTTCGCCGCACTGGCTTTCTCGTCCAGGTCGCTGGTCTTCAGGGCGAGCAATTCCGCCGACGTGCGGCGCTCCTGTTCTTTGTATTTTCCATAGCGCTCTGCGGTCTTGGCCTGGCGGTCAAGGTGCTTGAGCTGTTTTTCGACTTCTTCCAGGACATCCTGCAGCCTGTCGAGGTTTTCCTTCGTGTGCCTGATGCGATTCGATGTCTCTCGACGCCGCTCCTTGTACTTCGAGATCCCGGCCGCTTCCTCGAGGAATACGCGCATCTCCTCGGGCTTGGCTTCAATCAGACGCGAGATCATGCCCTGCTCGATGATCGAGTAGCTGCGAGGGCCGAGGCCAGTGCCCAGGAACACACCGGTAATATCCTTGCGGCGGCAACGGGCACCGTTCAAGTAGTAATTGGAGATCCCGTCCCGCGTAACCTCGCGACGGATGGCGATCTCGGCGTACTTGGCGTACTGCCCTTCGAGTGTTGTCTCCGAGTTATCGAACAGCAGCTCGACCGACGCGGCGCCTACCGGTTTTCTCGCACTGGATCCATTGAATATGACATCGGTTATCGAGTCTCCGCGCAGGCGACTGGCGGAGCTCTCGCCCATCACCCAGCGGACGGCGTCGATGACATTCGACTTGCCGCAACCGTTTGGACCGACGACGCCGACAAGGCTGCTCGGAAACGTGATGGTGGTTGGATCGACGAAGGATTTGAAGCCCGCAAGCTTGATCTTGCTGAGTCGCATTTGGAGGTGGATCGCCCGTAGCTGGTAAATGCGGCAGTTTAAAGGAATTGGACCGATAAAACGAACGTCTTTCGGCATCGCGAGGCACATTGAGGCTCGTCTGCGCGGCCCGGGACCAGCGGCCGGCAAATCGACCGTATTCTCGAAGAAAAAACCGCTGAATTCGTGCTTCCAACCGCGCGCGAGGCATGTATAATCCCCGCCTTTTCTCGAACTGGCAGGAGTCGCAAATGGCCGCAAAGAAGGCTGCGAAAAAGAAGGTCGCCAAGAAGAAAGTCGCCAAAAAGGCCACCAGGAAAAAGGTGAGCCGGCGTAAGGTTGCCACCAAGAAGGCATCCCCTGCCCGGAAGAAGGTTTCGAAGAAGAAAGTCTCCAAAAAGAAGGTCGCCAAGAAGGCGACCAAGAAGAAAGTAGCGAAAAAGAAGGTCGCTAAGAAGAAGGTTTCCAAGAAGAAGATCGCCAAGAAGAAAGTGGCCAAGAAGATCGCCAAGAAAACGGTGTCAAAGAAGAAGGTAGCCAAGAAAGCCGTGTCCAGGAAGAAGGTAGCCTCCAAGAAGAAGGCTACGAAAAAGACGACCACGGCACGGCGCCCGGCGGCACGCAAGCGCACCGGCGATCCGCTGTCAGGACCGATCCACGGCATCGATCCGTATAAGCCAAAACGCGGCGAAGAGTACATGAGCGATGATCAGCTCGAGCACTTCCGTGACATCCTGACCGCATGGAAAAAGGAGCTGATGTTCGAGGTCGATCGAACCGTCCATCACATGCAGGACGAAGCGGCGAACTTCCCCGACCCCAATGACCGTGCAACCCAGGAGTCCGAATTCGGTCTGGAACTCCGGACACGCGATCGCGAACGGAAGCTGCTGAGGAAGATCGATTCTGCATTGGCACGCATCGACGATGGCAGTTACGGCTTCTGCGACGAGACTGGCGAAGAAATCGGCCTGAAGCGCCTCGAGGCCCGACCCGTCGCAACGCTGTGCTTGGAAGCGCAGGAACGTCGCGAACTTGCGGAACGTCAGTTCCGTGATCGAGACGACCGCTACCGGTAACGCCTGAATTGCGCCGCTGATCAATGCAGGACGGCGGCGGAAACAGCTATGTCGGGCGATTCGCACCGTCCCCTACCGGTCCGCTGCACTTCGGCTCCTTGCTGGCCGCCTGCGCCAGTTACCTCGAGGCGAAACAGCGAGCTGGTCGGTGGCTACTGCGAATCGAAGACATCGACCCACCACGGGAGCAGCCTGGCGCCGCGGACAGGATAATCCGCGCTCTCGAATCCTTCGGGTTCGAATGGGACGGCCCTGTCCACTATCAGAGTGAATCCCACGAAAAACATCTCGAAGCGCTGGCGTTTCTCGAGGCCAGCAATCTGACGTATCACTGCGGGTGCTCGAGAAAGGACCTCGCCGAAGCGCCCGTCGGGCCTCTCGGCACGATCTACCCCGGCACCTGTCGTTCAGGTTCAGATGCCAGCGAATACGCCGTTCGGGTGCGGGTCGACGATACGGTCGTCACGTTTGATGATCGCCTGCAGGGCAAACAGGCTCAGTCCATGCTGACCGAATCCGGCGACTTTATCGTTCACCGCAGGGACAAGCTGATCGCCTATCACCTCGCCGTCGTCGTCGACGACAATCTGCACGGCGTGAACGATATCGTCCGTGGGATCGACCTGATGGACTCGACGCCGAGGCAGATCTGGCTGCAGCGCCTGCTCGGCTACGCGATCCCGACTTACGCACACATCCCGGTCGCCGTTCATCCGGACGGCGACAAGCTCAGCAAACTGACCGGGGCACGAGAACTGGACGTCGAACAAGCGCCTGCAATCCTCATCAACGCGCTGGACGCGCTCAGCCTCGACACCCCCTCGGAACTTGTCGATGCGACGCTACCGGAGATCTGGAGCTGGGCAGCGGAAGCCTGGGACATCGGCCGCCTCGCTGGCCGTCAATCAATAATAGTCCCGAATCAACAACAGTAGTTTTTATGATATTTTTCATAACTTTACTGCATTTATTTCATGTACTCTGTTCAACCCGGCATTTGGCCCGTGCGCTTGACAGCTACCGGATTAGACCCTAATTTTATTAATGACGTCAGGGAATCGCTCCCCCGCCCCTTGGCGTCAGCCTGAAGGGATCATCCCTTGGCTAGCCCCCGCTTCGGCGGGGGCTTTTTATTGTTCGTCAGGCGCGGGAGACACTCAGTCAAAGTAACCCTACCGCCGAGTTAGTCAGGCAGACTCAGAGATGACCCCGCGACACGGACAACGAATGCGCAGCGAATTCAGGCCGGCACCCTGGCTCACGAATCCGCACGCCCAGACGATATTCCCCACGCTGCCCTGGGCCTGGCGGCGACCACTGGCCTTGCGCCGCGAAATCGTCGAGCTACCTGACGGTGATGCGACGACGGTCGACTGGGCCGAGGACAGTACATCGGAACATGGCGAGAGTCCGTTACTCGTGATCCTGCACGGACTCGAGGGATCGTCAGACTCCACCTACGCGCGCACTTTGATGCATGCGGCCCTCGATCGTGGCTGGGAAGCCTGTGTGCTGCACTTCCGGGATTGCGGCGACTATCGAAATCGCCTGCCGCGACGCTATCACGCGGGTGAGACCAACGACGTTCGATTCTTCCTGGACGACTTAAGCGCGCGTTCTGATCGGCCAATCGTCGTCGCCGGTTACTCTCTCGGCGGCAACGTGCTTCTCAAGTACCTGGGCGAAGTCGGCAACGACTCCCCGGTGTGCGGTGCCGCAGCCGTCTGCGTACCGCTCGATTTGCAGGCATGTTCTACCGCTTTAAATAATGGTTTTTCAAGGCTTTATCAGAAACACTTAATTGGTAACATGAAGAAAGCCGCCGCTCGAAAGTTCGGGCCGGACACGGATGCGTTCGACTGGGACCTGGCCATGGCCGCCGTAACTTTCGACGAATTCGATGACGCCGTCACGGCGCCGCTGCACGGATTCATCGGCAAGGACGACTATTACGGACAGTGCAGTTCGATGCACTTCCTGGACCGGATCGAGATACCCACACTGATCCTGAATGCGGCAGATGACCCCTTCATGAGTCAGGACATGCTGCCGCAAGAGACATCGCTGGCCGAGTCGGTGACGCTGGAGGTCAGCGACGCCGGCGGACACGTGGGCTTCGTAGAGGGGGGGTCGCCGTGGCGACCGAGGTACTACCTGCCCAGAAGGCTGCTGCAGTACCTCGGAGCCTACACTGGATAGTCATCCGGCTTGAGTGGCGAGGCGCCGTCAACCGGCGCCGGCACTCGGGATCAAGCGGCTTCGACGTCCTTCATGGACAGTCGAACTCGGCCCTGGCGGTCGACTTCCAGGACCTTGACCTTGACCACGTCGCCTTCGGACAACTTGTCGCTGACCTTCTCCACGCGTTCGTTGGAGATCTGCGAGATGTGCACGAGGCCATCTTTGCCCGGAAGAATCGTGACGAAGGCGCCGAAGTCCATCAGGCGCGCTACGCGACCCTCGTAGATTCGACCCACTTCGACTTCGGCGGTGATCAGCTCGATACGGCGACGGGCTTCCTTACCGGAGGCGCCGTCCACAGACGCGATACGAATCGTACCGTCGTTGTCGATGTCGACGGAGGCGCCCGTCTCCTCGGTGATCGTGCGGATGACCGCACCGCCCTTGCCGATGACGTCGCGGATCTTGTCCGGATCGATCTTCATCGTCATGATCGTAGGCGCCCACTCGGACATTTCCTCACGCGGCTTGTCGATGACCTTGGCCATCTCGCCGAGGATGTGAAGTCGCGCATCGCGCGCCTGGTCCAGCGCCTTGCTCATGATTTCGCGGGTAATGCCCTGGATCTTGATGTCCATCTGCAGCGCCGTAACACCATCGTCGGTGCCGGCCACTTTGAAGTCCATGTCGCCAAGGTGGTCTTCGTCACCGAGGATATCGGTCAGGACGGCGAAGTCGTCACCTTCCTTGACGAGACCCATCGCAACACCGGCAACCGGTGCCTTGATCGGCACGCCAGCGTCCATCAGCGCCAGGCTCGAGCCACAGACAGAAGCCATCGAGCTGGAACCGTTGGATTCGGTGATCTCAGAGACGACACGAATGACGTAGCCGAACTCATCCATATCCGGCATGACAGCCTGGATACCGCGGCGGGCCAGCTTGCCGTGGCCGATTTCACGACGCTTCGGCGAACCGACGAATCCGGTCTCGCCTACGCAGAACGGCGGGAAGTTGTAGTGCAGCATGAACGGATCTTTACGCTCGCCCTCGATCGCATCGATGATCTGGGCATCACGGCCCGTACCGAGCGTCGCGACGACGATCGCCTGTGTCTCACCACGCGTGAACACAGCGGAGCCGTGCGTGCGCGGCAGCATGCCGGTCTCTACGTGAATCGGCCTTACCGTCTGCTGGTCGCGGCCGTCAATACGCGGCTCGCCGGCGATTACGCGGCGGCGTACGATGTTTTTCTCGAGCTTGCCGAGAGCGCCGTAGACATCTTCGGGGCTGAAACGCGGCTCGTCACCGGATGCCAGCGCCTCGACGGCAGCGGTCTTTGCCGCGCCAACGGCAGCCTGGCGATCCTGCTTGTCGGTAATGCGATATGCGTCCGACAGGCCGGTTTCCGCAGCCTCCGCGACGGCAGCCGCCAGCTCTTCGTTCTCTGCCGGTGCTTCCCACTCCCAGGCGGGCTTGGCCGCTTCGGCGGCCAGCTCGTTGACGGCGTTGATCACCGCCTGCATCTGCTCGTGACCGAACATGACGGCGCCCAGCATGACTTCCTCCGACAGGCCGCTGGCCTCGGATTCCACCATCAGTACAGCGTCCTTGGTGCCGGCAACGACAAGCTCGAGGTCGGACTCTGCAACGGCCGAGATGCCCGGATTCAGCAGGTAATTGCCGTCCTTGTAGCCGACCTTTGCTGCGCCAACCGGGCCTGCAAACGGCATGCCGGAGATGGCGAGCGCGGCGGAAGCGCCGATCAGGGCCGGGATGTCGGGATCGACGTCCGGGTTCAGGGACATCACGTTAGCGATGACCTGGACTTCATTCTTGAAGCCCTTCGGGAAAAGCGGACGGATCGGACGATCGATCAGGCGGCAGACGAGTGTCTCTTTCTCGCTCGGGCGCCCTTCGCGCTTGAAGAACCCGCCGGGGATCTTACCCGCGGCATAGGCTTTTTCCTGGTAGTTGACGGTCAGCGGAAAAAAGTCGCGGCCGGGATCGGCAGCTTTCCTGCCGACAGCGGTGACCATGACGACCGTTTCGCCCATGTTGACGATGACAGCACCGTCGGCCTGGCGTGCGATTGCACCCGTTTCCAGGGTGACTTCGTGTTCCCCATACTGGAACGATTTCTTGATTGATTTCACTAGAATTCTCAAATTTTGGTAGGCAGAAAAACAACTGCGGCGATCCCAGAGGGCTCGCCGCATTGTTTAACGCATTGTCAGAACGCTCGCTGGATTAGCGGCGCAGTCCGAGCCGAGAAATCAGCTCGCGGTAGCGGCCCTGGTCGTTGGCCTTGAGATAGTCAAGCAACTTGCGTCGCTTGTTGACCATCTTGAGCAGACCCTGACGGCTGTGGTGATCTTTCTTGTGCTCACCGAAGTGTTCGGTCAGCTCAGTAATACGTGCAGACAGTAACGCAACCTGCACTTCGGGCGAACCCGTGTCGGCCTCTCCTCGGCCGTATTCAGCAACAATGCTGGCTTTTGCTTCACTTGACAGTGACATTTCCAGATAACTCCGTATTTTCGTCTTTAGCCCTTTTTGGAAGCGCGGTATTCTAGCGTCAGGAAAAGGCTATTAACAGTCCAAAAACAAATATTTACAGTTAAAAAAGGCCCTTTTTACGCTGCAGGGGCCGAATTTGATGCCGCAACCGGCGAAGACAGGCTGAATACCCGTTTTGGCGCGAGCATTCCGTCCTCCGCAAGCTCGCCGACCCCCAGAAACAGATCGTCGTCCCGGTAGACTCGAACCAGCCCGTTGGTGGCGGCTTTTGCCGGTACCGGCTGGCCGCCACAGAAACGGTCCGCAGCCTCGCGTGAGATGTGCGCCTGGTCGAGGGACAGCAGTGCCTGGTCCGGAGAGATCAGCCATTGTCTGACTTCAGCCGGCGTCTCGGCGCGTTCGATACGGGACACGTCGATCATCGCCTTTGAATCAAAACACCCTACCGACTCACGATGCAGGTTCTGCGTGTAAGCCACGGTGCCTGCCTTTGCCGCGAGGTCCTCTACCAGCGTGCGAATATATGTGCCTTTCGAGCACCGCACGCGGAAGACAAGCCGCCGCCCGGCACACTCCAACAGTTCAGCTTCATAGACCGTGATCGGCCTCGGCTCTCTCTCGACCTCCTCGCCGCGGCGCGCCAGCTCATAAAGCCTCTTGCCGTCTTTCTTCAGCGCCGAATACATCGGCGGCACCTGCATCGTCTCGCCGATGAACTCGCCGAGCAGCCGCTCCCATTCCGCGAAACCCAGCGCCGGGACGTCCGCCGATTCGATGCGGTTGCCGGTAGCATCACCGCTGTCCGTTCGCTCACCCAAGCTCGCGACGACGCGATACGTCTTATCCGCGCCGAGCAGAAACGCGCTGACTTTCGTTGCCTCGCCGAAACACAACGGCAGCATGCCGGTCGCGGCTGGATCGAGGCTGCCGGTGTGGCCAGCTTTACGGGCGTTCAGTGCATACTTGACGCGCTGGAGCGCCTGGTTGGAGCTCAAGCCCGCCGGCTTGTTCAATAACAGCACGCCGTCGACGATGTCGCGACGGTTTTTTCCTCGCCTGGACATGGGCTCAAGTGGACTTGGCGCGATCCAGCAATTCGCTGATCTTGGCGCTCTGCGCGGCGCTGTCATCGTGCACAAAGCGCAGCTCCGGCGTATGGCGAGCCTGGATGGACTGGCCGAGTCTCGATCGCAGAAACCCGGCCGCCTTATTGAGGCCTTCCTGTGCTGCCTCGACGTCGCCGTCCGGGTCCATCAGGCTGAAATGCACACGGGCAATCGACAGGTCTCGCGTCAGTTCGACCGCGGTCAGCGAGACGCCCTCGACACGCGGGTCCTTGGACTCGAATCGAATCAGCTCGGCCAGTGACCGCAGGATCTGGTTGCCCAGTCGCTGGTTTCTGGAAAACTCCCGCGCCATGTCGTGGAACCTAATCCAGTGTCCTCGCGATCTCGACGCGCTCGTAGCACTCGATCTGGTCGCCTGCTTTGACGTCCGAGTAGTTCTTCACGCCGATACCGCACTCGGTGCCCGCACGGACTTCATTGACGTCATCCTTGAATCGACGCAGCGACTCGAGTTCGCCCTCGTAGATCACGACGTTGTCGCGCAGTACGCGAATCGGGTTGGAACGCTTGACGTAACCTTCGCTGACGATGCAGCCGGCGACGTCGCCAAACTTCGGCGAGGAGAACACTTCCTTGACCTCGGCGAGACCCACGATCTGCTCGCGAATCTCCGGTGCCAGAAGGCCGCCGAGCGCCGCTTTCACATCGTCGATGGCCTCGTAAATGATGCTGTAGTAACGAACGTCGACGCCGGACTCTTTGATCTGGGCCCTGGCGGCCGCGTCAGCACGGACGTTGAAGCCGATGATTACGGCATTCGATGCGGCCGCGAGTGTTGCGTCCGTCTCGGTGATACCGCCAACCGATGATCCGAGCACCTTGACCTTGACCTCGTCGGTGGAGAGCTTGGTCAACGCGTCGCGCAGGGCCTCGGCACTGCCGTGAACGTCGGACTTGATGATGACCGACACGGAGGCAAGCTCGCCTTCCTTCATCTGGCTGAAGACGTCCTCGAGCTTCGAGGCCTGTTGCGATGCAAGCTTCGCGTCGCGGGTCTTTGCCTGGCGGAACTCGGCCACCTCGCGCGCCTTGCGCTCGTTCTTGACGACGAGGAAATCGTCGCCGGCAGCAGGCGTCTTGGACAGACCGAGTACAACCGCCGGGGTCGATGGCCCGGCGGAATCGATCGATTCCTGTTTCTCGTTGAACATGTTGCGGACACGACCGTATTCCTCGCCAGCGATGATCATGTCACCCTGGTTCAGCGTGCCGCTCTGAACGAGCAACGTCGCGACGGCGCCGCGGCCTTTCTCGAGGCTCGACTCAATGACGATACCTTTCGCCGCTCCGTCTTCCGCAGCAGTAAGGTCCATCAGCTCCGCCTGCAGCAGAATGGCTTCGAGGAGGTCGTCGATACCCTGGCCTGTGTGGGCCGAGACATTGACGAAGATGTTGTCGCCGCCCCAGTCCTCGGGAATGACTTCGTGTTGCGACAGCTCGTTTCGAACGCGCTCCGGATCGGCATTCTCCCGGTCGATCTTGTTAACCGCCACGACGAGAGGCACGCCTGCCGCCTTCGAGTGCTGGATCGCCTCGATCGTCTGCGGCATGACACCATCATCGGCGGCGACGACGAGGACCACGATGTCCGTCGCCTGGGCGCCACGTGCTCGCATCGCCGTGAAGGCTGCGTGGCCAGGCGTGTCGAGGAACGCGATGCGGCCTTTGTCGGTCTCAACCGAGTAGGCACCAATGTGCTGCGTTATACCGCCGGCCTCATCGGCAACGACCTTGGAGCGACGAATGTAGTCGAGCAGCGAGGTCTTTCCATGGTCGACGTGGCCCATGATCGTGACCACCGGCGCACGTGCCACCAGTTCGCCCGTGTCGGCCTGTTCGTCCGCAAGCAGCTTCTCGTCGATGCTCTCCTCGCTGATCGGCTTGGCGATATGGCCCAGCTCTTCAACGACGAGGGTCGCCGTGTCCTGATCGATAACCTGATTGATCGTCACCATAGCGCCCATGTTGAACAGGACTTTGACGACTTCATTGCCCTTGATCGCCATGCGCTGGGCGAGATCCGACACCGCGATGCTCTCGGGAATCTCGACCTCATGTATGACCGGCGCTGTCGGACGCTCAAATCCGTGCTGGGAATCGCCGCTGACCGACACCGAACGGCGTCGCGTCGGCGTCTTCCGCTTGCGACGGCCACTCTTGTCGCCGGCGACGTGCAGCTCCTTGCGACCGTAACGGGTCTCGGACGGCTTCGCGCCGCTCTTTGCCTTGTCCTTGGAGCGACGAGACCGGGCGTCCTGCTCGGCCTTCTCGATGCGCTGTTTTTCTTCCGCGGCAGCCGCAGCGGCAGCCTCCGCTTCCTTGCGCGCGGTTTCTTCGGCGTCCAGGCGCTCCTTTTCCTCAGCCTGACGCTGCTCTTCCGCCTTGCGCTCGGCTTCGAGTTTCTCGGCTTCCTTGCGCTCCTTCTCGGCTTCGATAGCCGCTTGCTCGGCCGCGATACGATCTTCCTCGGCCTTACGCTGCCGATCGAGCTCTTCCTGCTCCTTCTGAGCCTGCTCCTCGAGTACGTCGCGCTTGATGTACGTGCGCTTCTTACGCACTTCGACGTTGACCGTGCGCGAGCGTCCCTGGTTGCCGGACAGCCTGAGCTCCGACTGAGACTTGCGCTTCAGTGTGATACGGCGCGGCGCCGTGACCGTTGTCGAGTCATCGGTCTGGCCGTGACTACGACGCAGGTGCGTCAATAGTTCGAGTTTCGCGTCCTCACTGATCGTGTCCTCCGAGCCACTGACAGCAATGCCAGCCTCGTCGAGCTGCGAAAGCAGCTTCTCGACAGGAACTTTCAGTACTTCCGCAAACTGTGCAACTGTAACGTCAGCCATTCAAATACCTCTATCTGTCCCGGCCTCAGGCCTGTTGTTCGGCCTCAAACCAGTGCTCACGCGCCTTCATGATCAACGCGGCAGCTTCTTCAGCGTCCATTTCGTTAATTTCGAGCAGGTCATCGGTCGCCAGCTCGGCGAGATCTTCCCGCGTGACGACGCCATTGCTCGCCAGCAGATAAGCAAGACCCTTGTCCATACCCTCGAGGTTCAACAGGTCTTCCGCGGGCTCGCTTTCGTCAATCTTCTCTTCCTGCACGATGGCCTGCGTCAGAAGGACGTCCCGCGCGCGGCTGCGAAGTTCGTTGACGATGTCCTCGTCGAACTCCTCGATCTCGATCAGCTCCGAGGTCGGCACATAGGCCACTTCCTCGATCGTGGAAAAGCCTTCCTGTACCAGGATCAGGCCGATCTCTTCGTCAACGTCGAGCTGCTTCGAGAAGAGCTCGATCAGCTCACGCATCTCGGACTCGCTCTTCTGTTCGGCTTCGGCAGCCGTCATGACGTTGAGCTCCCAGCCGGTCAGTTCGCTCGCCAGGCGGATGTTCTGTCCGCCACGCCCAATCGCCTGACTCAACTTGTCTTCGTCAACGGCGATATCCATGCTGTGCTTGTCCTCGTCGACGACGATGGACACGACCTCGGCGGGAGACATCGCATTCACGACGAACTGTGCCGGGTTCTCGTCCCACAGGATGATGTCGACACGCTCGCCGGCGAGTTCGTTGGAAACTGCCTGTACACGGGAGCCGCGCATGCCGACACAGGCGCCGACAGCGTCGATCCGGTTGTCGTTGCTCTTGACCGCAATCTTGGCGCGCAGGCCAGGATCGCGGGCAGCGCCCAGAATCTCGATCAGGCCCTGGCCGACCTCCGGCACCTCGATCTTGAACAGCTCAATCAGGAACTGCGGGGACGTGCGCGTCATGAACAGCTGCGGTCCGCGCAGCTCTGAGCGCACTTCCGTCAGCAGCGCCTTGATGCGGTCCTGCGGACGCACCGGCTCACGCGGCACCATCTGGTCGCGGGAGACGAAGCCTTCGGCATTGCCGCCAAGGTCGATGTAGACGCCATGCTTGTCAACGCGCTTGACGAGGCCCGAAAGCAGCTCGCCTTCGCGCTCCTGGAACTCCTCAACGACCTGCTCGCGCTCAGCCTCACGGACCTTCGCCACGATGACCTGCTTGGCGGTCTGCGCGGCGATTCGACCGAACTCGACGGACTCCATGGGCTCTTCGACATACCCGCCCGGCTCCGCATTCTCATCGATATCGACGGCATCGATCATGCGTAGTTCACGATCAGGCTCTTCGAGTTCGGTGGACGCGTCATCGAATACCAGCCAACGACGGAACGTGTCGTAGTCGCCCGATTCCCGGTCAATGGAAACGCGGACCTCGATCTCGCCACCGTGCTTGCGACGGGTTGCCTGCGCCAGCGCCGCTTCCATCGCCTCGAAGATGATGTCCTTCTCGACACCCTTCTCATTCGACACAGCGTCGATGACCATCAACATTTCTTTGCTCATTACCTGAAACTCCAAAGCCCTTGAGGCTTACGCCTGTTCGGGTACTAACCGGGCGGTGTCGATCGTTGCTATCGGCAACGTATGCGACTGGCCGTCCACTAAAACCACAACGTTCTCTTCGTTCGAGGACTCCAACGTGCCCCGGAACCGCTTGCGCCCCTCTATCGGGAATCGCATCTGAATCTTCACCGTTTCACCAGTAAAGCGTTGAAAATGTTCAACTTTCTTCAGCGTTCTATCCAAACCTGGCGACGAGACCTCCAGGTTGTACTGGCCCGGCAACGGATCCTCGACGTCGAGCAGCGCACTCACCGCGTGACTGACCTTCTCGCAGTCATCGAGATCGATGCCATCCGGCTTATCGATGAAAAGCCGCAGGACACCGTCCTTGCCGCCCAGCTTTACCTCCAGGTCGGCCAGTTCATAACCCAGACGTTCGATGGTCGGTTCCAGCAGTTCAACCAGTTCGTCCGACGTCATCTAAACCTCTAAGCCTTTGTTCCAAAACAAAAAAATGGGCCAATGGCCCATTCCTGTCAACGCGCGGTGTGTCGCCTGCAAGGCAACAAAAAACCCCTCAGCGGGGGTTCCAGTTCTACCAAGAGCTTGGTAGCGGAGGTGCTGGCCCTTCAGTCAAGCCGGGCAAACTCGTCAACCCACCACCGCGCAGGGCCGCGATTATACGGCAATCGTTGCACGCCGTGCAATCCGCGCTCTGAAGAATGTAACCCCGTAGCGTTGTATCCTCGCCTTCTGGCGTGCGCCGCCCTGGCGGTCGCAATTTCAGACGAGGAACCCTGACTGTGACCGAAATCACCTGCCTGCACGTTGACGCCTTTGCTGAGAGGCCGTTTACAGGCAATCCGGCTGCCGTATGCCTGCTCGAATCTGAGCGCGACGCTGGATGGATGCAGCACGTGGCCGCGGAGATGAATCTCTCAGAAACCGCCTTTGTGACGCGTCTGGGAGACGCTTTTTCGCTCCGTTGGTTTACACCCACTGTAGAGGTGGACTTGTGTGGCCACGCAACGCTGGCTTCAGCACATGCACTGTGGGAAGAAGGTGTCGTGCCTGCCGATTCCCCGATCCGGTTCCAAACCAGGAGCGGTGAACTTTCCTGCTCAAACGATGGGGACATCATTGAGCTCGACCTTCCGGCCACTCAAAGCCAATTGGCGGAACCTGACCAGCGGCTCATCGACGGGTTGACGGTCGAGCCGCTGTTGGTCATGCAGTCGAAGAATGAGCTGCTGGCACTCCTGCCGTCCGAAGCCAAACTTCGTTCCCTGCAACCCGACCTGGCCGCGCTGGCCGCCCTGCCTCGCGGAGGGATCGTCGTCACCGCAGCGTCGAAGGATGCGGAGTTTGACTTCGTTTCGCGCTTCTTCGGTCCGGCGATAGGAATCGACGAAGATCCTGTGACCGGTGCAGCTCACTGCTTCCTCGGACCGTTCTGGGGAGAACGACTCGGAAAGCAAAACATGCTCGCCTACCAGGCCTCCCCGAGAGGCGGCACAGTCCGCATCAGGCTTGGCGGCGAACGCATCTTTCTGGGCGGCACGGCGGTCACGATTTCGCGGGGCCAACTGCTGGCCTGAACGCGGACGTTCCTACTGGCTGATACCGACTGCCGCCTCGTCCTCCGAAATCTCTTCGTCAATACGTTCAATCGTGAACCCTGTGATGCCGTAGATGGCCGAGACCAGCGGGTTGATCAGGTTGAAAAAGACGAATGGCAAGTACGCCAGTGTCGCGACACCCAGGGTTGCAGCCATGTAGGCACCACAGGTATTCCAGGGAACCAACGGCGACGTCAGCGTGCCGGAATCCTCGATGACCCGCGACAGGTTCTTGGGTTTGAGGCCTCGTCGCTGGAACTCCGCCTTGTACATCTTGCCCGGCAGCACGATCGCGATGTACTGGTCGGCGGCGACGATGTTGATGCCGATGCAGGACAGAATCACAGTGACGAACAGAGAGCCCGACGTTTTCGCCGCTGACAGCGCTGACTGAATCAGGCGCAGCAGCATGCCGCTTTTCTCGAGCACGGCACCGAACGCCATCGCCGACAGGATCAGCCAGATCGTTACGAGCATGCTGCTCATGCCACCGCGGGACAGCAGGTCGTCCACCTCGGCAACACCAGTGCTCGACACATAGCCATCAGCAAGTGCGAGCCAGACTCCTTTTGTCATCGCCAGCGCTGGTGTGAGTTCAGGTGAATCGGCAAAAGCCAGCACCGTGTCTGGCTGCAGCACCAGCGCGACGAAACCACCGAACAATGCCCCGAACAGGATAGTCGGGAGTGGCGGCACTTTCTTAAACGCCATGTAGAAGACCACCACCAGGGGTATCAGCGCCCACGGCGTGATGTTGAATGCGTCATCCAGGGCGACCTTCAACGCCTGCAATGAATCGGTCGAGGCCCCCTCGTCCACGCCAAGACCAATGACCGCAAACAGTACGAGCGCAATTGTGAACGACGGTGCCGTCGTCCACACCATGTGTCGGATGTGTGTGAACAGGTCCGTGCCGGCAACCGCCGGCGCCAGGTTGGTCGTATCGGATAACGGGGACATCTTGTCGCCGAAATAAGCGCCGGAAATGATCGCGCCCGCCGCGATGGCCGGCGACAGGCCGAGACCCATCGCCACACCAATCAGTGCAACGCCGAGCGTACCGGCAACCGTCCACGAGCTGCCCGTCGACAACGCGGCAATCGCACAGATGACGCAGGCAGCGGCATAGAACCACTGCGGACTCAGGATCTCGAGACCGTAGAAGATGAGCGCCGGCACTGTTCCCGCCATGAGCCATGTTCCGATCAACCCGCCAACCGACAGCAGGATCAGGACTGCCGCCATCGATGTGCTGATGCCGTCGACGATCGCTTCGAGCAGCTCACTCCAGGGATAACCGTTCTGTATCGCGATGATGGCCGCTATCGCCGCCGCCAGTGTCAGCACGATCTGGTTGGGACCGTAGGAGGAATCGGAACCAAACAGTTTGACCGACAGGAACAGCATCGCGATGAGCGAAAGGACCGGGATCAGGGCGTGTAGCAGCGTGGGTTCTCTTGGTTGGCTCATTATCGATCTGGCCTTTTCTTATCAACACGGCTGGAGCTGCGACCATACCGGCAAAGACCAACAAGCACCACTTAACGATGCTCGTGGATCGCTGCGTCGCTGCTCTGCTGAACCAGGCTCTACGTAAATTCGCCTATTCGATGCTGCTTTGACTGCCCCCAAATACTAGTCAGGAGGTGGATCATGAACACTTGTCGACAGCCAAAGGCGAAAGTTCTCGTTTCGTTGATCAGCCTGTTGCTGATCGTTCCCGTGCTGTACGCGAACGATGAAGGGCGAACGACACCTGCGCCCGGTTTTCGCCCCGACAACGAGAACGCCACGGCATTTATCGAGGCGCTCGATTCCGCAACGATAGCGGTTTTTCCGACGATGGTCCGGCGTGAAAACAGGACGGCCCACTCGTTCTCATCGCAGAGACTCGCGGTTTCAATGCTCAACGACAGCGGGCTCGTGAAGGCAACGCTTGCCAACAAGCGAATTGACCTCGGTAGTTTGCACTACGACTCCCAGTGGAACCTGTTTCAGTATGGGCTGAACACAGTCAGCCAGAGTCTGACCGGATACAACACAGGCGCCGACTACTCACTTGTTATCGAGATCCTGGTGCGCGACAACCAGAGTGTTTTCGGCATCGCGTGCTACATCATCGATCGCGAAGGGCGTGACACTTTCTCGTTCCTGTTGAACTCACACCACCAGATGTTTGCCGAAGCTGAACTACAGGCAAAGAACTCGTCGGAAGATGCACGCGAAGCAGTGCTGAGAGCTGCCACGGAGGTCGCAATTACTGCACTGGAGCGGCAGATCGAAAAAGCAGCACGAAAGGACACAGCCGCAGTACGACCAACTATGGGTAACGGTGATGCGACGACCGATTTGCCTACTGCACGTCGTCATCTTTGATAAGCATGTGCCGCAGTCGACATTTCCGCTCCCTGCGGTTACTTTTACTTAGAGCGTTTATGAGCGCTCACGCGCAATCTGGGGTCTCTGGGCCCAGGGGGATGATGCAATGACGAGAAAAGCAACGGCTCACTCTGCAGCGGGCATCGCCGCGTTATTTTTGCTCGCTTCGCCACTGGCACTGACCGACAGTCACAACCTCCTGAAGGACCCGGGCTTCGATGAGCAGATATCAGAAGACGAAGGCGGATGGCGCTCCTTCAAAGAAAGCCGGGTCTCAAAAGGCAAATCACGCAGCGGCGATCGCGCGATGTTCAACTGGGGTTACAGCCGAACGGTACCCTACCCGCCAGGGTTCGTCGGTACAGTTTCCGGCAGCTACCAGGAGTTCCCCGCCGAACCCGGCTCGAAGTGGCAACTAACGGGCTACGGATTGGCGGCAACCCAGCTCGAAGGCGCGGCCTTCGGTATCCTGCAGATCTCGTTCTTCGATGCGGAAGGCGAGGACCTAGGCACCGTGGAGACGGCAGGCAGCAAAGTCTCGAAAGCCAAGACGTCAAACCAGATCGATAGAAACACCGTGGCCGATGAATGGACGATGCTGGATACCGGCGTCGCGACGGCACCTGACGGTACCGCAGTCATTCATGCGTTCACGTTATACGTTGACTTCACGGGATCTAATGTCGCGCAAGGCGTGTTCTTCGATGACCTCGTGCTCAGCAAGATAGAAGACTAAACCAGTCCGTTACCTTGTGAGGCCTGCAGGTCCTGCTTGCAGGCCTCACTTTTTATCGGTACTCACTGGCCGGCCGTCAGGCCGTTGCGCCACTCGAGCGCCGCAACCTGCCCCTGGCGTGCGTAGTCAGCCGCCTCGCCCAGCACCCGCGCCGCCTCTTGCGGTGCGTGGAATCCCATAGAATTCTCAGCGGCGATAAAGTCCAGGCGCCACTGCGCCTTTCGCTGCAGTTCGAGTGCGGCTTTCAGGTCTTCCGCTGTCGCCCCGTCGGCCTTGGCCCGCTCGATCGCATCGAGCAGATCCATCAGGGCCGCGCCACCGCGCTGAAGCAAATCGAAATTTCGCTGCTGGATCGAATCGACGCGTGCGAGTATCTCGTCTTCCGAGAAGTGGTGGCAGGTTTGGCAGGCACGATTCACATTAAGTAACGGGCTTCGGACCCAATGGTCGGAGACCTTCGTTGCGCCGTCTCGCTGATACGGCATGTGACAGTCGGCGCATGCGACTCCGCTGCGGGCATGTATACCCTGGCTCCAGAGTTCGTACTCGGGATGTTGCGCCTTCAGTATCTCGGCGCCGCTCTCGGCATGCTTGTAGTCGAAGAAACGCTGACCGTCATCGAACGTAATCTTGTTCCAGAATGACTCGACGTTGTCCGCGGTCAGGCCCTCTCCCCATGGAAAGGTCAACTTCATGTTCGACGCGCAGTAGTACTCCACGTGGCACTGTGCACAGACGAAACTTCGCATCTCCGTACGATTCGCATCGACATTAGGATCGTACGGCGCCTGCCGGCCTCCTTCGCGCCACATCTGCACTGTCGGTAAGTGCGGCACGGGCGCATCGCCCTCCGCCAGCGCCTGTATACCGAACACGAAACCGGGTCGCGTCACCCGGAGGCTCATCGTGTCCGGGTCGTGACAGTCTACGCAGGACACCGGATGCCCGTGCCCCATGTCGTGGAGTTCTGCGTTCAGCTCTTTATAGGAATACTGGTAGCTCTTATCGAAACCCGCCACTGCGTCGCCGTCACCGAGCTTCCGGTACAGCGGCATGATCGAAGCGTGGCAATGCAAACAGGAACCCGTCTGTGGCTTCGTCTGCCGCTCCGTTTCCTCCTGGTCGACCAACATATAGGCGTGTCCGCGCCTGTCCCGGTAGTCGATGGAGAATGCGTAGCCAAGGAACATACGTTTCAGCCAAGGGTCGCGTTCTATCTTCTGCTCGGGCAGCGCTTCGCTGCCGCCGTGCCCGCCAAATCGTGTTCGCGTCGCTTCAGCGGTGCGGCGATACGAATCGTATTG
>JAAUYH010116925.1_pt1 | contig 23591 bp, 19 predicted proteins | sample 7278061 | NCBI WGS metagenome assembly JAAUYH01 (sample SAMN14350203, study PRJNA611818) | marine sediment metagenome | isolation source: surface marine sediment (0.6m) | place: French Polynesia: Moorea | collected 2018-08 | reverse complement strand
GTTGTTGTGGTTGGGGCCGGGTTGGGGTGGGGGCGTTGGGGCCAGTCTGTGGGTTTGGGCTGTTGGGGGGTTAACGGGAAAAGGGTAAAGGGGAAAGGGGAAGTAAAAAGTAATAAATGCCCAGTGACCAATGACCAATGACCTTTAGAGGAAGAGATGATGAGAATAAGAAATTAGGGTTTTATTAGCCAGGGGGTGTGGTTGTCAATCATGGTGACTAAGCCTGCTATGACTTGATTATAGGTTCCGAGGAGTTTGTTGCCTGGTTCAATTTCTAGGTAATGGCATTTAATTGCAAACTCGAGCCAGGTCTGTGTTTCTGTTGCTTCTGCTACTCCTTTCAGGAACGCTTCGCGAACACAATTATTCAACTTAGCGACAAATGCGGCTTCATAGCGGTGTTTTCTCCAAGCTTCGGCTAAATTAGCGCAGACAGAACGTGAAGAACGCCGAACTTGGTCTGTTAAAGAATAGCGCTCTTCAACTGGAAATTTCTTTGACAACTGGAAAATTTCCATCGCCGCCTCAAAAGCCTTCTGGTAAATCCCCAACTCCCTATGATCTCTTATAACCTGATACTCACCTCTATCCCCTGCCATCTCCATTTTCTCCTCCCTCCCCATCCTCTCCATCTCCCCCATCTCCCTCATCCCCTCCATCTAGCTCTTACTCTTCACCGGTCGAAACGGATTAAGAAAGTTAATCAGCGGATAGAGATTCCGGGATTGGATCCAGAGTTTTCCTTCGCCTCGGAAGCGGGTGACTAATCCTTCGCCGCCGAGTATGCCGGTTTTCAGACCTTTGAAGGAGAGGCCGCCGATCATTTCGACGTCGTAATCGAGGGTGTCTTCGAAGGCGACGATGTAGCCGGTGTCTACGATGTAATCTCCTGCAACTGGGATTTCGAGGATGGCGCCGTATGAGCTGAACCAGAAATCCCCTTCCCCGATCACCCTCAGGAGGAATAGGGACTCGCCGCTAAAGAAGCCTCGAAACCCTTGAAATTTTGTGTCGATTTGCACGGAGGGATCGGCGGCGACGAAACCGGATGACTGAACCATCAACCCCTTGCTCCCGTCCAATCGGTAATGCTGAATATCTCCCGGCACGCCGGGGGCGATATAAATTTCTCCGGGGCGCCCCTGAGCCGTAAATTCGCTCATGAACAGCGACTCCCCGCCCAGCATGCGGCCTAGCCCTTTCATTAAGCCGCCCTTCACCTTAGACTTCATGGCGATCCAGGGATCCATCGCCGCCATCGCCCCTGACTCGACCACCACCATCTGATTTGCCTGAAGCTTCAGCGTTAGCGCTGCATAAGAAGGCGAATGTTGAATGTCGTATGCAATTTCTGCAACCATATTTGAATATTCACTCCTGACAGGTGCAAGGCAAAAGTGCTTATCTGTATTTTTGTAGTCTGCTATACAGGATTTTGGATTGGATGTCCCTCCCTTGGCTCTCTAGATCACCCATCCTCAGTAAAGTCCTGTCGAAGATTGATCTGGGCAAAGCATTTGGAGCAAGATTAACAGAAGTTGCTGAAGAGTTGCCGCCAAATGCTTTACCCCTACAGCGGCTCTTGAATTTTGAATTTTGAATTTTGAATTCTGCGCTCCCCATCCTCCCCATCCTCCCCATCCTCCCCATCCTCCCCATCTTCTCCTCCCCTGCCCCCCTGCCCCCCTGCTCCCCCATCCCTCATTTCATCGGGGCGGCAGCCGACTCCCCACGACTCTCCCAAATGCGCCGGGATTGTGGGTTTGGCAGAAGAGTTTGCCGTTTCCGCGGAAGTGGGCGACTAATCCTTCTCCGCCGAGGAAGGCGCCGATCCAACTGGAGCCAGCTTTGGTGATGGAAAAGTCGAGGGTGCGTTCAAAGGCGACGATATGGCCAGTATCGACGACGTATTCTCCATCGACATCAATTTCATAAATGCCGCCAAAGGCGCTGAGTAAGACCAGACCTGAGCCGCTGGCGGTCAGCCAAAAGATGGACTCGCCAGAGAAGAGGGATTTCATGCCCTGGAAGCCTAAGTCAATATCTACTCCTGAGGTGCTGGCCATATAGCCGGTGGATTGGACCACCAATTCGGTTCCAGAGAGTTGATAGGAGACAATATCCCCCATCAATTTGGGCGCTAGATAAATTTCCCCTGAGCCGCCGCCCGAGCGAAAGACGCTGAGAAAGAGGGATTCACCCGCCAGCACGCGCTTTAATCCGCCGAGGATGCCGCCGCCTTTGCCCCGTCGCAGGGTGGTGCTGGCCTGAATGAAGCCGCTCATGGCCACCATTGCCCCCGCTTCGGCCACGATTTCTTCCTGGGGATCCATCTGGATGTGGGCGATTGCGCTATCTGGTTGGTGCAAAAAGTCTACTTTCATGGGTTATCTCACTTTGGGACGTAGGAACTTGACCAGACCATCAATACTACGAGATTGCAGGTAAATAGCGCCCGACCCCGAAAGACGGTTAATAAAGCCTTCCCCCGACGTGATGGAGCCGAATAATCCCCCCGAAAGGCCAATGTTCATCCGAATATTTGGGCTATAGGCCACCAGGTGGCCGTTATCGACAATCAGTTCTCCCTTCACCTGGCGTTTGCTGATGCCGCCGTAGGCCCCAAATAGGACCAAACCAGGACCGCACAACTTGAGTTTGAATAATCCTTCTCCGGCAAACCAGCTGGCGAAACCCGCCCAATGCACACCCATTTTGATCCCCGAGCTGTGGGCGATATAGGCGCCGGGTTGGAAACAGATTTCTTCTCCGCTCTTGAGTTCTAAGACCTCTAAATCTCCTATTGTGGATTGTGTCAGGACCACCTGCAATGGCTGCGAGGTTTGATTTTTGAAGACATTGACGAACAACGATTCGCCGCCAAAGAACTTTCTCAGCAGGGCTTGCACTAAACCGCCTGACAACTGGGTGGTCATCGATAGCTGTCCATCCATGCTCGCCATTGCCCCGGCTTCCGCCGTCATGCTTTCGCCTGGACCCAGGGTGAAAAATGCAGTTGCAAAGGCGGGCTTATATCGAATTTCATACTTCACGAAATTACTCCCAGGATGCGCCGCAAAACATTAACCAGTGTGGCAAGCAAATAGGAGGATGTCAGGATTTTTTAATGAAACTCTAAGGGTAGGGGCCCTTGATTCCCTTGAAACTCCTATCAATGCTCCTATTGAAGAATTTAACAATTGGAATTTAGCAGTTGTAAATATTGTTAATTCTGGGCGCATATTCCGGCCCCCAGCCCTCTACTTTATTGTTCACAGGGGTTAGGCGTCATTCCCACAAAGGTGGGAATCCATCATGTTATAAAATAATTCGCGAGAAGTCTCAACAGAGCTCCAACTTAAGGCGGGACAATCCAGTAGAGAAGCAATACAGAATTCAGAAGTCAGAAGTCAGTCAGGAACTGGATTCTGTCTCCTGTCTCCCGGCTTCTTGCCTCGTCAGAATGTCTCGGCTTTAGTTGATACCCTCTTAACAGACAGAGGTGGATTCCTGAGGATAGGGACTGGATTGACTTGGCAGCACGCGCAAGCTGTGCAATGGTTGAGGTCGAGCTACGCCATACCCTTGTCCGTAGTCAATGCCCAGGGATCGTAGTTTCTGGACACTTGCTCATCTTCCACAAATTCAGCGATGGTGGCGATTCCCATAGCATAAGCGATTTGCCCGATCGCCTTGACTACAGCTGCATCGACTGAATTACTCAATAAATTTTTTACAAAGGCGCCGTCAATTTTGATGTAATCCACCGGTAAGTGCTTCAGATAGCTAAAGGAGGACATGCCGACGCCAAAATCATCTAACGCAAAGCGACAGCCTAAATTCCGGAGCTGTTCGATTAAGACTTTAGCGCGGTGCAAATTAGAGATCGCAGCGGTCTCCGTAATCTCAAAGCATAAGACTTGGGGCGGAATCTGATAGCGGTGTAATTCTGTTTGGAGAAACTCAATAAACTGTTCGTCATTCAGAGTTTCCCCTGAAAGGTTAATGGCGTAGGTGGCGCGATTGTTTGTCTGAGCCTGACCCCGGCGGTGCTGTTGACGATAGTGACGCCCTTGGGTTTCGAATAAGGTGTGAATCACCCAACGATCGATTCGCCGCATCAGACCATAACGCTCAGCCGTTGGGACAAACGCCATGGGGGGAATCAAGGAGCCGTCGGTATCTCGCAAGCGGATTAGAACTTCATAGTGTTCCCCCGTTTCTTGTTTGGGTTGGAGCGGGGCGATGTTTTGGTAAAACAGACAAAATTGATCGGTTTCTAGGGCCTGATGAATCCTCGCAATCCAGTTCATTTCTCTAGATTGTTGGGCCAGAGTCTGCTGCGTATCTTGAACGACATAGACCTGATTGCGTCCTTGATTTTTGGCGGTGTAACAGGCGGTATCCGCTGCTTTCATTAAATCAGCGAGACTATCTTGGTGAGGGTGACAAGGGACAACGCCGATACTCACGCCAATGGTGAAGGATTTATCACACCAGACAAATCGAAAGTTCTGAATGCTGGTGAGCAGGTCCTGGGCCGCCCCCAAGGCTGAGTCTAGAGAACAGTTATATAAAATTGCGGCAAACTCGTCCCCCCCCAAGCGAGCAATCGTGTCTGACTCTCGCACTTGCGATCGCAGCACACTGGCCACCTGCTTGAGCAGCTGATCGCCCGCGGCATGGCCGCAGGTATCGTTCACGATTTTAAACTTCAAAAGCGCGACGATTCAACAGTTCTGTGAGGGGATCGTGGCTCGCTTGCCAGTTGAGTTGCTGGGTGATGCGCCGTTCTTGGGTAACGTCATGACAGACAATGACAGCGCCAATATTCTGCCCTGCTTTACTGCGGATGGGGGAGATGGACAGACTTACCCAAAATTCCTGGGCCTGATTGTTGATCAGAATGACTTCAGATGGAAGATTGAAATCTTGGGATGGGGTTTGTAGGTATTGTTGTAAGTTTAGGGCTAACGGGTGGCGTTCGTCGATATCCACAATATGGAAGGCTTGATTCAAGGGCTGTCCGACGGCGGCGTCTCTTGACCAACCCGTTAACCGTTCGGCGATCAAATTCCACTCGGCGATCACACCGTCGGCATTAGTGGTGATGACGGCGTCGGCAATAGAGTGTAAGGTGATCTGAGCCAGTTCTTTTTCTTTGAAAAGGTTGGCTTCAATGCGCTGACATCTTTCTCGACTGTGCAAAAAATTACCCACCATCTTGTTGAAAGCGAGGGTTAGATCCCCGACCTCATCCGTTGAATTGACGATCAATTGCTCTGTCTGGAAGCAGTTACGGGCGATATTATCGGCAATTTGCTGGGCCTTTTGGGTGACTTGATTGACCCTATGGGTAATGCGTCGAATTACGAGGCTGGAGATAGTCACGCCTGCTAGAATCCCCGTGAATGCAATGATAGAGTTGGTGGTCAGAGCCACAACTTCCTCGGTTTTAGTAGCTTCGACTGAACCACGAATATGACTTTGTACAGTCGCTTGAAAGACTGTCAGAAGGTGTTCGATGTCCGCTAGTTCCTGTTCAGCTTGCCGGAATAATTCTGAATGTTCGGATGCGTTTTCTTCGGCTGCATGCCCGAGTATCCGATGGGCGATCAGATCAAAGTCCTGATTCTCCAGTTGTATGTCAGCGAACAGTCGGTAGAGCTGCTCGTAATCTTCATTGTCTTGATTCAGACGCAGATCGCCTTCTTTCAGTTGCTCTTGCTGAAGCGCATACGTGAGCTGATAGCTCCCAGTTTTCAGTTGGGCGTGCATGGCGTCCCGCCAGTGCTGGAAGGCTTGGATATGCTTGTGTAGTTGGGGGCCTGACTGGGAAGATTGGGCTAGAAGGGTAATTTGGTCCAAGTGAGAAACTTTTTGCAGCAGAGAAAGCCGCAGTTGATAGGCTGTGTCATAGAGGGGAAAGTCAGACTCGCCAATTTCCTCAATTTCTCGGCTAACTTCCTTGATTTCCAAATGGGAGTAGATTGAGACCCCTGTCAAGATTAGCAATAGCATCGCCGCTAGACTGCCCATCTTGTGTCCTAATGTCCATCGCCATTGGAGTTTTTGGAAAAAGGAACTCATCATTTTCAGAGTTTAATCACCCAGAGTATACGGATAAACATCAGTCAGACTGATGGGTAATTATCGATGAACGGGAATGCCTTGTATAGCAACAGCCATAATCGTTAGGACATTTTAGGGCTTAACACCAACTGGGACTTAAACCTCACTATCCTGATTGAAGTGGCGACGGCTATCAATCCAGTTGATACACTGATGTACTTGAATGTAATTTAATACACTCAGTACAAAAACAGTTCAGTATTAATGCTTAATTGAGGATATGCGATTATCAGAGCTTTCCCGGATGATAGTGAATTTAGGCGGTTTAATTGCGCCTCTGGCGCTGGCATGGTCGAGTGATCGATTTAATTGGCTCAAAATTGATTAGCTCAGAAGCAGTGCATCATCGGCCAAGGCTTCACCCTGCTTCGCCTCAAATTGCTGCAGTAGATCGGAGACGGTGAGTCCTGCTCTTTCTGGACCAGAGACATCGAAGAGAATTCGACCTTCATGGAGCATGATGGTGCGATCTCCCAAGTCCAACGCTTGCCGCATACTGTGGGTGACCATTAGGGTGGTGAGTTGCTGTTCGGCGACAATCTTCCGTGTCAGGTCAAGGATATAGGTCGCCGTTTTGGGGTCAAGGGCGGCGGTGTGTTCATCTAATAACAAAACCTTTTGAGGCGCTAAGGTTGACATCACCAAACTCACTGCTTGACGTTGACCGCCAGATAACAACCCCATGCGATCGCCGAGTCGCTTCTCAAGGCCTAAGCCCAATTGCGACAAGCGGGCCTTAAAGGAAGTTCTTAAGGATCGATTTAAAGCCAGGTTTAAACCCCGTTGGCGACCTCGGCTATGGGCTAACGCCAGATTCTCTTCCAAGGTGAGTTCAGCGCAAGAGCCCATGAGAGGATTTTGAAATACTCGAGCGACTAACTGAGCGCGTCGAGCTGAAGACCAATGGGTCACCTCTTGACCGTCAATCAACACCCGGCCTTGGTCCGGCGTGACATCTCCGCTGAGCACGTTGAGCAGGGTTGATTTTCCGGCCCCATTGCCGCCAATCACAGTGACAAACTGCCCGGTCGGAATCGTCAAGTCAATGTGCTCAATGGCGCGTTTGGCCAGAGGACCGCCCGGATTAAACGTCACTTGAATGGAATCGAGATGAATCATCTCCAATTTTGTAGAACAGTCATGATCGATAGGCGGCCTTTCTACGCTTGCGGAATGTTTGCAAGGCGCTGCGGGAGTTGGGCGCCACCAGCGTAATTACCACCAGGATAGCAGTAACCAGATTGAGGTCCTGCGCTTGGAAGCCCAGAAAGTCTACATTGAGGGCCAGGGCAATGGCAAGGCGGTAAACAATAGAACCCAGAATAACGCTGAGAGTAGCGCGCTGAACTGTTAACCCCGGTAACAGAACGCCGCCCAATATTACCGTTGCGAGGCCCGCTACGACAGTTCCAATGCCCAAGGCGGCGTCCGCAAACCCATAAATCTGGGCGAATAAGGCGCCGACCAAAGCCGTCAAAGCATTACTCATCGACATTCCTAGCAAAATCAGTTGATTAGTTGCGATGCCTTGGGCTTGCGCCATGGTGGGATTCATCCCTGTCGCCCGCATGGCTAATCCCAATTCTGAACTGAGAAAGGCGTCAACCCCAACCTTAACTAGAGCTAAGGCGATCAAAAGGAGGATCGGCGTTTCTAGCTGTGGAGGGAGATGAGGTAAGGGAAGCACTACTTGATCGAAGAGGGTGGATTGCCCTAACAGCGCCACATTGGGCTTGCCCATGATGCGTAGATTGATCGAATAGAGGGCGATCATCGTGAGAATACTGGCCAATAGATTCAAAATTTTGAGCTGCACACTGAGCCAAGCAGTGCACAATCCGGCCAGTCCCCCAGCAATGACCGCTAACCCCGTCGCCAAGAATGGATTAGTCCCTTGAACAATCAGTGTCGCCGCCACAGCGGCGCCTAACGGGAAACTACCGTCTACGGTTAAGTCTGGAAATTTCAGTATACGGAAAGATAAGTAAACGCCCAGGCTGAGAAACCCGTAAAGGAGTCCCGTTTCTATCGCGCCCCAAAATGCGACTGCGCTCATACTTCCCAATCCTCTAAGACATAGTCAGACCTGGGGCCATTAGAAGGTTTCAAACACTTCATCGGCTCTAGAGATGACGCTGTCAGGGATCGTCAGGCCCATTCCTTCGGCGGCGCCTAAGTTCAGGGAGAGTTCAAGTTTCTTGGCGGATTCTACGGCTATATTGCCTGGCTTTTCACCCCCAAACACACGCAGCGCCATTTGGCCAGTTTGTCTGCCGACGTCATAGTAGTTAAAGCTGAGGGTGGCGATCGCGCCTCGCTTGACTGTGTCGGTATCTGCAGCAAATACCGGCAGTTGATTGTCAAGTCCCACCTTAACCACTGACTCTACGGCGCTACCCACGGTATTGTCGGTAGGGATATAGACGGCGTCTACTTTACCCACCAAACTACGGGCCGCTGTGGCGACGTCTCCGGAATTCGCCACGGTCGCCTCTACTAAGGTCATATTCCTTTGAGATGTCTCCTGCTTTAGCAGACTGACTAGGCTAACAGAATTGGACTCGCCAGCATTGTAGAGCACCCCAATGCGGTTAGCATTGGGTGAAATTTCAGCAATTAAATCCAGATGTTGAGCAATCGGAGATAAGTCGCTCACGCCTGTGACCAGTCCGCCTGGATTCTCTAGATCGGTTACCAGCTTAGCCCCCAGTGGATCGGTAATGCCCGAAAACAGCACCGGAATTTGATCAGTTGCAGAGACAACCGCCTGAGCAGATGGCGTGGCGATCGCGATGATCAGATCTGGTTGTTCACCGACAAATTTGTTGGCGATTTGAGCCGCGATCGCTGGATTCCCCTGAGCGCTTTCCCACATCCACTTAAGATTATTGCCTTCCTCATAACCAGCCGCCGCCAGTTCATCTTTAACGCCATCTCTAATCGAATCCAGCGCAGGATGCTCCACAATTTGAGTAATGGCGACAAATTTAGTGTCAGTCTCTGCGGAAGCGACCTTGGGAGTGGGACTCTCTGATGAAGGACTACAACCCAGTGCGACAGCCGCCAGCAGAGCAGGGACGCCGAGGTGTTTGAGTTGATTGTAAAGCATCTTTCATTCACTCCTAGGAACTTCATATCTCGTCAATTTCAAGGGCTTTAATTTATTGGTAATACGGGGCATTGGTCATTGGTTATTGGTCAGATGGGAGGTTGCTGAAGCGAATGACAAATGACAAATTACAAACGACCAATGACAAATCGATTCCAAGTTCTATGGATTAGTCGCCTAATCAAAAACGATAGATATTAATCGAGAAGAACTCGGGAAGATAGGCAGGTTAGGAAATAGCTCCTAAAATTGGAAAGTTGTTCTAACCACCCCCAGAAATATGGAATCATTGTCTGCATTTCCATTGGGATTAGTCGTTAGAATAAATCCCGGTGTAATGCTGATATTATCGTTGACTTGATGACGATAGAGGGTTTCGATATGCAAAGACATATCTGAATCCTCGAATTCGCTCAGATCATTGTTAATGACTCTTGGTTGTTCACCCACAATAATTGCGCCCAAGTTCCCTTCAGCAAACAAATCAGGAAAAGCTAGGGTCACGGCCCAGTTTAAAATATCGGCGTCCGCCCCATCATTAGGCCCCTCTGTCGCTCGGGCTTGGGTTAAGCCTACCCAGCCGCCCAACTCAAACTTTTGGTTGATTTGCATATTGCTTTGAAAACCGTACGAGTTAGCGGAGGGGGCAATCCCATCGCCAAAGGGTTGATTCGAATTTTTAGTGCCCACAAGTGGAAAATTTAAGGCGTCAAACGAACGAATATAAGTTAAGCCGAAATCAATATTTGGGGTTGGACTCAGCCTCAACTGAGTCAGGGCGCCATAGGTTCCTCCTGTCACCCCGATGGCGGGGTCGCTGGCCCCACCCGCTAAGTATCCAAAACTCAGACCCACGGCGTCGCTGATGTCATATACGATGCCCCCGCCCGCATCCCCACTTAAAAAATAATTGGGATTGTAAAAGCCGAAAGCAGACAGGGTGCCTGTGCCGCTACTATTTAAGATGTCGTTGAAAATAGGGATAAAGTATTCAAAATTACCTCCCGTTGGAACAATGTAGCCTATGCCGCGATCGCCAATTGGGAACGTATACTCAACCCGATTGAGAACAATGTCGTTGTCGGTGTCTTGGGGGAAACTTAAGGTTGTTTGAGGCGTATCTGTAATGCCGCCATAAAACGGATTGGTGCCTGATTGCAGTAGCGTGACGAGCAAATCTTCCCCTGTAAAGCTGGTCAAGAAAGCGACCCGAATACGATTGCTAAATGCAACGTTAGTATCCAGATCCTGACCACTGCCGTCAGCCACATCTCCACTAATGCCGCTAAGGGCAAAAATAACCTGTCCAAAGAGTTTGGTTGTGGTTGAAAATTGATTGGCTTCTAGTTCGGCTGTTTGTAATTCTAATGAATCAACCCTGGCGTTTAACTGGCTCAGTTCATTACTAAAATCTTCCTGTAACCTTTGTATAATCTCCAGGTCTTGATATAAGACTTGGTCGCCTAGTCCCTCAGCCATTAACTCATTGACTCGGTCTAAAGTCGCCCTGATTCCAGCAGCAAACTCGTAGCGGGTGAGGGGGCGATCGCCTCGATAAGAAGCATCCGGATAGCCTACAATCACACCGTAGCGCTCTACCAGTATTTGCAGCGCTTGGAACGCCCAATCCGTTGATTTCACATCCGACAATTGGTAAACAGACGTCAGTTGGCTAGGGGAGACCCCTTCAAAGTTTTGGGCCGACCAGTCTGGCGACGTTTCATCTGAAGGTTGGGCTATCGGAGGGATGGGTATGTTGGGGTTACTCTCTGGAATGTCTGTCGCCGGAGGGTTGACAGTCTCTTCATCTAACTCATGGCCATAGCTCATACTCCGAACAGTCGACAATAAATCCGATAGCGGCTCCACCGGTTGAAAATCTTCCCTAGCCCAAGGCGGTAGAGAGAGAGGCTGTTTGACATCGGGTAATTTTGTCGAGAAACCCAGCGGCTTCGGTGTTGAAGTCCCCAAGACAACCGGTTTAGGTTGACTCTGTTCATTCGCGGGATCTATGGGAGCTGTCTTCAAGCCGATCTTCTGTCCCCCGCTTCCTGTTGCTTCGGGAAGGGGAGCCGCAACCGTAGCCGCATTACCCGACAGCATCAACAGAACTCCAATGATCCCTAAATGACTGGGAGAGAAATGATAACGAGGTAGTTGCACAATTCCTCCTCACACCAATTGTTGTTGTGCAGGCATAAAGAAAAATTCGGCGTTCTGCTAGCGCTCACCCACCGAAAAACTTTATCCCCAATTTTTTTGTTTCTAACACTGACAGTCAAAATTTGGACTGTCAAGATCTGAGTTAAAGTTTAGAACTCAATCGGGAAGTTTTAGAAAATATGATAAATAGTTAACAAAAAATAGTTGACAGCTTGATAACGCCAAATTTCCCTGTAGAGACACTACATACAATGTCTCTACAGGGAAACCATCGTGTTCACTTAACGCAGTTAATGATCTTGAAGGTAGGCGGGGAAAGTCAGGAGTCGATATCCATTACTTATGTCTTTTCTGACTTCTAAACCACTTCTGACTTGAAAGCTGGAGTTTTCCATCTTGAGCCCTCATCCCCCAGCCCCTTCTCCCCGAGGGAGAACGGGAGCCAGATTCAAAGTTCCTCTCACCGGGGATAGGGATTTAGGGTGAGGACCAAAACTTACAGATTCCAATATAAACATGGTTTACATTCCTTCCTTGCCCGGTTTAGATCGCCCACCAACAGTATTTATCGTTGGACTGGTTGTTCTCAATCATCGTCACCGCCGCCGAAAATCCCCATTATCCCAGAAGGAACAGAGGGAATAGAAGGAATGCTAGGTAATGCGTCGACGCCAGCGGGAATAGAAGGAGAGGCAATTTGTCCAAGTTGGTCGGCGGCAATTTGCTCGATGGCCTGTTGGACTCCTGGGTTGAACTCTGGCGTGTTTGCTCCAGGTTCGGTGGGTAGCGGCGAGCTAATCTCGGGTAGCGGCGACGTTTGATTAAGGTCCCCGGCGGCCTGTTGAACTCCTTGATGAACGACGTTAATGACCTCCTGAACAGGGGCTGGCAGTGGGGCGGTCACTTCCGGCAGCGGCAAACTGACGGTTGGAATCTCAGGGGCAGGACTCACCCAAGGGGCGTTTTCAACCGGGCTAGGGGTTGTGGCGACGGTCTCATTCGCTGGAGCCGAGGGAGCGGCTGGCTCTATTTTAGGGGTGGGTGCGGATGTGGGGACAGGCGTTCTTGTAGAGGGGCTTGCAGGGGCGGAGACGCTTGTGTCGGCTTTTGTTTCTATAGGGGCGGGCGGGCTCTCAGGACTCGGTGCGATCTCAGGGGCGGGACTGCTCACAGAAACAGGGGCGAAGCTCGGAGACGCCAGCACTGGTTGCAGACGGGTCACCTTCTCAAAAGAGGACTCCATTGGCGTAGTCTTGGAAACTGATGGGGTCTCTGACGAGTTGCTGTGATTGGTCAACGGTAGATTATTGAACAGGGAGAAACTGTCTAAGGGGGGGACAAAAGCAGAAAGTCCGCCTTCAACCGTCGTGAGTTGATTGGCTCCCAGCATCATCAGACTGGCCATTCCCATCAGTGTGAATGCTCGGGATATGTAGGTTTCGCCTGTGTTGTAGTATTTGACGATATAGTCCATTAAATTGAAGGCCGCTTTAACCCGCTCTTTTTTCTTTTTTTGCACCTTCTGCAGCTTCATTTCTTTCGCCTGCAGCTTGACTTTCTTCACTAAAGCTAGGGCCTCATCCTGGGAGTCGGATGGATTTCCTGAGATAGGAGAAGGCGTATCTACTTGGATGGCTTGGCTCTCTGGCTGAGTAAATGGAAGTACTAACTGGGTCGCACTGGAATTAACTGGATTTAGCGATGTATTTAAAGTGTCGTTTTTCATGAAGGCAAATTCAACAACAACAGGGGAGGGAGAAAAACTAGCTCAGTTCAGGATGTGCTTGTCCAAAACTGAACGCCATCCAAATTCTGCGCGTCCATTGCGTTGTGAGCGCTGCGCCGGAGTTCAACCTTGTTATGAATAATGAGGGGTTTGAATGAAATTTGTTTAAACTCTGGATGAGAAATTTCTCATTATGGCTATCAACTTTAGGGGGTAGACAGGAGAGAGTATGGCGGAACGTCGCAAAAAGTCACAAGGTTCTTTGAAGGCGGTGCGGTAGAATGTAGAGATCGATCACTGGGTGCGCCTATGGTGAGAGAATCGCCTGCTGAAGATCAACCGCCTGTCCCTGATTCACGTTCGGACTTGGTGAGTTTTATTGAAGCTGCTCGTGGGCGGGGAGCATCTGACGAATTTATTAGTAAGCTCTTAAGGAGTTACGGATGGCCCCATCGAGAGATTGAGCGGGCGTTTTTTCTGGTTTACGAACGTCTGACGAGTCAATCTATTCCGACTCCAAAGGGTTTGACGGGGGAATCTGCTCGGGATGCTTTCCTCTATTTGCTGTCTTTCTCGATGCTGGCCATATGGACCCAGTCTTTAGGGCAGTTGGGTTTTATTTTCGTCGATACTTATTTACCAGATCCGTTAGAACGATACTATCGCGATCCGACTTTTGAAATTGCTTTTTGTCTGGCTCGCCTGATCGTAGCCTTCCCCGTTTATCTGCTGATCATGCGCCAATTGTTGAAGGACCTCCGGGTCTATCGCGAAAAATATCAATCTGGCGTGCGCAAATGGCTAACCTATTTGACCTTGCTGGTAGTGTCTTTGATCGCCATTGGGACGCTGATTGCTTTTTTGACTTCATTCTTGCGGGGTGATTTAACTCTGCGATTCGTTCTTAAGGTGCTCGTGACGCTGGTGATCGATGGCGGCGTTCTCTGGTACTACTTTGTTTGGCTGCGACGGCGTCCTGTTGGAGTATGAGTCTAGTCAGGTATGAGTCAGTCTACAGTTGATCGTAACTTTGCTGTGATAGCGTCTATTGCTGTGGTGATTGGCGTCGTCGCTGGGTTTTGGGTGCTTGGCGGCCCCAACCGACAACGCCTGATTGCCGCTGATAGAGAACGAGTTGAGGATTTGAGGTCAATTGCTTGGCGTCTCTACCAGGAGGCTGAAAGGGACCTCGACCGAGGGCAAGCGGTGGAACTGCCGGAGTCGCTAGAGGGTCGCAATAGCGCTGTCGATCCCATTACAAATCTTGCTTACGAGTATCGACGTCTGAGCCAGACTACCTATGAATTGTGCGCTGAATTTGCGACCGATAGTGGCGATTCTCCCCTAAGACAAACGCCTCGACGGAGTGAAGAGAATGAATGGCGTCATCCACAAGGACGTCACTGCTTTGAGTTTGATGTGTCGGAAGCCCCTTCGCCAGTGGCGCGCTGATTATTTCTGAAATTTCTTTTTAGCCTTCCTGTGTGTGGCTTTTAGGTTGGAATGCATAGCCTCTGATTCGTCATAGGTAAATGCTATTGATAAATGAAGCTAAATTCTCCAGTTAGGATTTTTTATGGGAACTGAGAAAATGGGTGGTTCTCGTGCATAAATCCTTCCCAGCTTCTAAAATGAAAATTCATCAGTATCAATAACACATATTTCCAGTTCAAACTCTTCTAACACTAACGCTTGTAGTACATCAGAAACAGTTTCAATTGCGCTTGCACAGCTTGTACACATGCATTAAATAATCCTCCCAATAAAGCTTATGAACACCTTAATCGATCAAGCCTTACAAGGAGGCAAATATACGTTAGATAACGAGCTTGAGCAAGACGATTATGGCGTCACATTTCGGGCGACTCATCATCATTTAGGGCGAACGGTTTTGATTAAGACCCTGAGTGAGATAGCCCATCAGTCGCCTGATTTTGCAGAGCGTAAACGTGTATTTCAAGATGACGTTCGGCGATTGGCGACATGTGTCCATCCCAATATTGTCAGCATCTATGATTCTTTTGAGGAAGAAGACTTTCCCTATATTGTGATGGACTTCATTCCAGGGCGCACGCTACAGGAAGTTGTATTCCCGGGGCGACCCTTGGCGGAGGCGATCGCGATTCGATATATTCGACAGATCGGCGCAGCGTTGCAGGTGATCCATCAAACGGGGTTGCTACATCGAGATATTACGCCAAATCACATTGTGATTCATCCCAAGACTCTGGATGCGGTGTTGACTGGTTTTGGTCTTGCACGGAATTACATGTCAGACCCTATTCAGCCCGAAACCCTTCTTATTAATCCAGGCGGATACGCCGCCCTTGAGCAATATCTCTCGCCAGACCAGCTGCCCCCCGCTACTGATGTGTATGGGTTGGCCGCTACCCTCTATGCGCTCCTAACGGCCAAGGCTCCCGTTCATTCAATGCTGCGCGATCAACAGACTTTGCCGCCGCCGCGTCAACTCCGTCCTGAATTGAGTCCCGCTGTCAATCGGGCGGTGATGAGGGGCCTGGCTTTAGAGCATGAAGAGCGGCCCCAAACCGTGGAAGAATGGCTCTCTCTATTGCCAGGGGCGGAATCCGTGGATGCGATCGCGTCTAGTGGTCAGAGCATGCGATCGCGACGCTTCCCACGATTCCGGGTCGCTATGTTGCGCCGTCGCGGTCGACGTCGATCGAAAGGGACGCAATCAAGCCCCCAGTTAATGGCGGGGATTGTTCCAAAAACAGGATTGGATAAACGGTGGCTAACCTTTTCAGCAATGGTGTTTGGCGGCGGGTTGAGCCTGTTTGCGATCATTGCCTTGTTGTTTAAAGTTTATTTGCCGAAATCGTTAGCCCCTCTCCCCGCCAACGTCCCTAATGCAGAAGAGGGAGAGGTTCAAATTTTGCAGGAGTTGGGAATTCCCGCCTTAAAGCAACAATCTCCATCCTCGGCAGAGACATCCATTCCGGGGACCCGTGGTTCTGTTTTGGAAGATCCGCTTGCTCAACCGCTTCAGCCGCTGATAGATCAAGCCCCTATCCCTGAGCTGTTGCTTGAAGAGTTAATTCCACTTCCGGAAGATTTAGAGGCGGCTCCAGCAGACGGGTATTCGGAGGATGCAACCGGACTCAAAGATCTGAATCGGGAAGCGCCCGTCGTGCCTGCAGATGAGTCGCCATCTGCATCCGGTCAATCTCTAGAGACCCCTGTTCTGCCTGCTTTGGAGGACATAATTATTCCCTCTCCGCTATCCCCCAAAGAGACTTTAACGCCTGATTCAGTTTCCGCTCCCCTTTCTGAATCGCCTGCGCCGGCTGAGGGTTCGCCTGAGACCCCTGAAAATCCTGAAGCCTTGCCTGAAGAAACTGAAAATCTGGAGGTTTCACCTGACAATTCCGGGAATCCCGAGGTCTTGCCTGAGAATCCGGAGTAAATCACATTACCCATTCGCTAGCAAGTTAAACGCCGCCTGAATGGTATCCGCCTCATTCGCTGGCTTATCTTTTCGCCAGCGGAGGATTCTAGGAAATCTGACTGAGATGCCTGCTTTGTGGCGATTGGACTCTGCAATGCCTTCGAAGCCGATTTCGAATACGTGGAGGGGTTCGACAGAACGCACCGGGCCAAATCTTTCCAGGGTATGTTGGCGGATCCATTTATCCAGTTCCTCAATTTCTTGATTATCGAGTCCTGAATAGGCTTTCGCGAAGGTGACTAATTCTTCTCCCTTCCACAGGGCAAAGGTATAATCGGTAAAAAGATTGGCGCGTTTGCCGCTGCCCGCTTGGGCGTAGATCAAGACAGCATCTAAGCTCATCGGATCAACTTTATATTTCCACCAATATCCTCGTTTGCGACCTACCAGATAGGGGCTATCGATTGCTTTGATCACCAAGCCTTCAGCACCCTGCTGTCGAGCTTCCTGTCGCAGGTTGGTGAGATCTTCAAATGAATTGAAGGGCAGGGATTGGGCGGCGGTGATGAATTTAGGGTCGCTGGCTTCGAGGGTTTCTAGCAGTCGAGCGGTGCGATCGCGCAACGGCTCCTGTCGGATATCTCGGCCCTGATGCTCCAGCAAATCATAGGCGATAAAGTGGACCGGATTTTCCGCCATTACTTTTTTGGTGACCCGCTTACGGCCCAGCCGTTTTTGCAAGTGGTTGAAGTTTAAGGGGCGTTCTCCGTCCCAACAAAGAATTTCCCCATCAAACACCAAGCCATTGGGCAGGGATTCAAAGGCGTCCGCTAACTCCGGAAACTGATGGGTGACTAAATCTTCCCCCCGTGACCAAATAAACACTTGATCGGCCCGCCGAATGATTTGTCCCCGAATGCCGTCCCACTTCCATTCTGCTTGCCAACGGGACATATCTTCGGTCTGAAATTTATTCTGATCAATGGGAGAGGCCAGGAAAAAAGGGTAGGGTCGACTAGGGGAATCGGTCTCATCTTCATCGCTAATCAACTGCTGGTAGAACTCCGCCGTGGGTTCAAAATCCCCCATTAAACGATGGGTGAGGACCGCTTCTGATAGATTGAATTCCGCCGCCAGCGCCCTAATGACTAATTTGTTAGACGCCCCAAAGCGAAACGCTCCGGTCAGCACTTTGTTGAGCACAAAAATCTCAAACTCTTCTAGGGACGCCCACCAGGAAACAATCAGCTGTTTGAGCGCTTCTTCCGACTCCGCCGCCTTTACCGTGGGAATCACCTCCTCCATCCATTGGTGCAACGGTAGATCTAGGGGCGCTTGAGTTTCAATGGGCGTGTCCCGTAGAAGCAAGGCGATTACTTCTGCCGAATCGCCGACATGGGCGTAACAGTCTTTAAACAACCATTCGGGAATTTCAGAAATCTGGAGGAAAACATCTCTGAGCACTCGCGAGGTGACCAATCGCTTTCGGGTTTTGCCCAACAATAAATACAGCGCCCAGATCGCATTGGCGGGTTCTTCCTGATGAAAATATTGCTGCAGGGCGTTGACTTTTTCATTGGTTGAGGTGGTCGCATCCACCGCCTGAAAAAGTTGAGTAAACCGCTTCATATCAGTTGCGCGACGCCGCTAACCAGGACTTTACCCCAATCAACCTCTATCTGCTGACCCGGGTCTTTAACTATAACAGTGCGGTGTGCGTTACGACAGAGTTCCTCTAAAGATCCCAGAGCTAAACAACATTCCAATAGCCCGTCTGTCTATCCACCTATCTATTACCTTCTACTGAGATGTTATCTATACACTGATCCCTTAGGGATTTGCAGATAAATCACATCACATCCATCCATCCACTCATCCACCCATCTACTGCCTCTTACTGGGACTTTATTTTGACTCAACTCCCTTAGTGCAGGCTGGCGGGAGTTAAAGGTTGAGGGGTTGGGTCTATGTCGGCAAGGTTAAATTCCTCCTTCAGGAGAGCAGTCCATTCCGATGACGGGTTTTTCGCTAGGGCTGCCACCATATCAAACCAAATGTCATGGTCAAAATAAACTTGATAGCGATTACTCGAATCACTATTGGCTAAGGCTTCAGTCAACTCGCCGGTTTCATCAACCCGCTGAATGTCGCCAAACACCTCCTGACGCACGGTTAGGGTGGGAGAAGCAGCGACATTAGGTCCATCGATGTCGCCGCCGAGAGCCAGGATTTTGATCTCTTGGATGTCGATATCGCCATCTCCTAAGCTGGCAGTCGAAGAGACATTGTTGGGTTCGCTGTCAGGGGTTGGCTGATTACCCCGGCAACTGAGGCGAAAGGTCCATTCATAGGTTTTCCCGATCTCAAGTGGAGTTTCAGCCGGAAGTCGAAACCTCATCAGGCCCGGTTCTACCGGTAGGGAAAGATGAATGGGCTCACCAATTACCTCTCGGGCGGGAGCTGTTTCTTTGATGGCCAATTCAAACACCAGCACCATGTTGTAGGTATTGCGGTCAAAGGGCACATAAAGAAACAGTTCGGGGGTAGGCTGGATGGTATTTTGGAAGATATCCGGCGCTAGGACAACAATTTGCGAGTTGCCTGGTTTAGCAGCGGCGGGCGCAAAGGGCCCAACACTTCCATCCGGGGAGGAAGAATCAACAGCCCTAGCAACTCCATCGTCTAGCAGGCAAGTTTCATCTCGAGTGGCTGCGCCCCTGTTTCGATTACTCGCTTGACTATCGGGATCACCTTCTATAATCCTCCGCAACGTTTCTAACCAATCTGCCTGAGCAGGCGTTGCTATGGTTAAGATGATTAGTAACGCGATCGCTAGCGCCGCCAAACTGCCCTGAACAACCTGCCGATAAACTCTTGATTTGAGGTCGTGCAGCGGGATCATTCTGTGCTCCTGAGAGGGTTTGCGTTCCATTGCGTTTCCATAGTGCGTTCAAACGAGATTTGCCTATAGGTTACGGAGCCGGTAATAGAGCATGGCGACTCCCCCAGCCGTAAGGACGAAGGCGGCGCAGGGTGGCGCCAGCGGAATCCAGATGGATCCGTAGACCATGGCCCCATAGCAACTGCCGTATAGGAGACCCATTCCGATTGGGACGGCGGTCGGCAGACGGTGTAAACGAAACACCTGCCTTACAATGACGCCCCCCGCCACGGCCCAGCCAAAGATCCACAGCACTTCTCCGCCAAAGGGCCACCAGCGAATTAGTGATCGTCCGTCAAGCACCGCACTAATCAGCTGGCTGGTCATCTGCCCTTGCACCAATACTCCTGCCATCTCACCGAAGGGGGTTTCCCAGTAGTCGGCGTTGCGATCAGCATAGTCGGTATAGCCAATCAGGACAATGCGATCTGCAATCAGGTCACTGGGGACTGCCTCAGTCAAAATGTCTTTTAAAGAAACTACGGGTGCAAAGCGACCTGGGTCTTTGGCTCCTGTCTGTGGGTTTGGGGCCGTTCTAAAGTTCAACAGGGTTTGATACCCCCCAAATATAGTTAGGTCCATAGCGTGTGGATAGTATGGACCGCGCAGTAAATACAAGTTCGGAACCACGATTCCCCCCAATTTGAGGCCGTTGCTTTTAAAGCCTCCCTCCGGTTTGGCGGGACTGGCATAAGTAATGCCTTCCGCTTGTAGATAGCGATTCGCCAATGACAAACTCAAAGAGGTTGACGTTTCACAAAATTCGGAATCCGCCCCCTGCATGAGGTAATGACGACGTACAAACGTACTCCCATCGTAGAGATCGGGAACCATGTCACTAAAGCCTACGCGTTCTATGGGGACTTCTGGGGCTTTGTGAACCCCTTTCCCTTCATAGCTGCTCTTGCAAACGGCGATTAAATTTTCAGTATCCTCGAAGGTTTTGACCAAGCTAAGACTGGCTGGAAAATCGCGATAAAAGTCCAGGCCAATCAGACGTGCTTGGTTTTTGGTCAAAACAGTTAATGCTTTGTTCAGGGCGTCATCAGGAATTGTGCCAATGCCGGGTTGATAACTACCTGCAATTAAGCGGCTCCTGAGGAAGGAACTACTCTCATCATCAACGATCACGATTAAAAAGCGATCGTCTTGGGCTTCATTGGGTCGTTGTCGTAACAAGTGATCGTAAGCGGCCAGTTCGAGTCCTTGCAACAAACCGAACAGGCGCACCACCAGCACAAGTAGAGTAGCCCCCACACTAAGCCCCAAGACAGACCTGGGCTTCACCTTACGAGAGGATAGCTCGCGGCTGGCCTTGAGGTAGGCAAAGTGTAGGTAAGCGGGTTTTGGGGTTTGATTTTCGGCTTGTTTGAGCCACCGTTCCGCTCGGACGAGTTCATTTCCCCGTAACAGGTCGCTGTCGTGATGTCCTGACTGCTGCCATTCCAAGGCTCTGATCAGGAGTCGGGTGTGTTGACGCATATGCTGGGGATGACTTTTGAGGATGCGATACAGCGCCCCAAAATTACTCAGAAAATCTTCCCCATGGGCGCTTAAGTCGACCCATGGACTGTGGACCAGGGCTGGGGGTAACTCAGCCCGATCAAAGGGCTGATACGAAACGGCAATAATCCGTTTGGAAAGGGCCTCGGCAATCTTTAGTTCTTCCAGCAGCGCTGGGTCCGCCAGGGCATAATGGGACACGATAAAAATAAAGTTTTCAGCCCTTTCAATGCCTTCTCGTACTTGCTTGGCGTAATCTGGACCCAAGGCCGTTTTGTCAGGCTCGAACCAGGTGCTTTCCTCCTGGATTTGCAGGGTTTCATTTAACTTTCTGGCAAATTCTAAATCCCGGGAGGTGCTGGCGATGAAGACATTGAGCCTGACATCTAGGGGTTGTTTAAGGCTGGTTTGAATAAACTCCGCCTGGATCGGCAGAGGACGATGGCGGGCGTGCTTTTGGGCGACTTTGAGCCAAGTTTCTGCTTGGCGTAGGGCGTGGCTCCGCAGCAGAATACAGGGGTTACGAAGTTGCCGCTGCCATTTCAGGGCCTTGACCAATAACAGCTTATGGTCTTTATAGTAACCAGCGTCTTGTTGCAAAACTTTGAGCAGGTCACTTTCATTCAAGCAATCGCCTGAGGCTTGCATCGGGTTGGTTAAGTCAATGAACTGGAGTGCCTGCAACTCATTGGGTAGCGCATCCAAATCTACGGGTTTAATTAAGACGGGAATAATTCGCTTGTTGAGGGATAGCGCATAGTCAAGCTCATCTTGGCACCAAGGCGATCGCAAAGCATCGGGCGAGAGCAGATAAATCACGTTATCGGCGGCTTCAATACCGCGTTTAATGGCCGCTTTGAAATCAACTCCCGTTTGAATATCTTGCCCACTCTTCCAGATGGTCAATCCTTGTTTAATGAGCAATTCATAGATTATCTCCTGGGCGTCTCGATCCTCCTCGGCATGGCTCAAGAAAATCTGAGTCATGCCGCTGTTGGCATTCTTGAGACTCTCCGTAATAAATTGACACTGGAGTTTGGTCGGCGCGCAGGGCGGCTGATGATCGTGAAAGCGGGTTTGCAACCAGGCCTTCGCCTTCTGAAGTTGGGCTTCGCCTAACAAGTCGTCAACTGGCTTGTGCTTAAGCTCCCACGTTAGGGCTTGATCGAGCAGGACGGTGTGATGATGAACGTAGTGCTGATCGCGTTTGAAAATGTCCAGTAGGTTTTGCAGGGATTGCTCAAAGTCATCGACGCCTTCCCGACAATAGACCCAATTAATTTTTTTGATGGCGGGATGCATGTTGGCGAAGCTGGAATGCTTGCGCTCGGCTCGATATATCCGCCACTTGCCAGGGGGGGCGTCCGGATTACGCTGTTGCCAAGTTGTATAGCTAATCTCCTCAACATGCATCAATGGAATAATGCGCTTACCCTGTTTGAGGGCGAGCTCAAGTTCTATGGCGCAGTGGGGAGAGTTGACCGCATGGGGTGAAATGACAAAAAGAAAGTTATGGGCTTTATTGATGCCATCATCAATTTGCTTTTGACAGTCGACTCCCCCCGGAATGTCTTCAATATCGAACCAAACTTCTAACCCTATTTCAATCAGCCGTTGATTAAGCTTGGCGGCAAAATCCCGGCTGTCAGCGCGACCATAGGAAATAAAAGCATCTTTAAATGAGTTCATTTGACTTGGCTTCTGACGTCAGTCGTGGGAAGTCAATCTCGTGGATATAGAATGCGGGCCGCAGTCAACGCAAATGTCAACCGGCGCATGTGACGACGCCATAATATAGTCAAGGTGTAGCCACAGCATTTATCCAATTCTTCGGTGGATTGATGGCCAGGAGTAAATTGCAGTGAACTCTAAACTCCAGGCTTGAGCAGTTGAGCAACGAATAAAGGACTTTCAGGAAAAAACCTCACAAATGTTGGTGAGCATGGCCGTGCTCATCTACCGCATACATTCTTACAACCAGAAATCTTACTTTAAGTGCAAATCCCTAAGCAAGTACCCCTAAGTGTACTATCGCAAATTAGCATTTCCCCGTAGGATAGAATTCGAAATTCAGAATCAGTCTATAGCTACTTCTTGACTCCTAACTCCAGGATTTGTGTTCGGCTAGAAATCTCTGGCTCAAGTGGATCCTGCAACAGGGATATAGCCGGATTGATGAGTCCAGTCCAACACTATAAAGTCCGCGGGCCCCGTGGTATTTGAACAGGGTTTAGCGGTCAAATAACAGGGTGCCTCGATGAACTGTCCCCAGAGTGCTTGTTGGATTTATTTAGGGGCGGCGGTTTTGACTTGTAGCTTTGCTAGTTCAGTCTATGCCGCCACTCTAGACGAGTATCCAGACCATTTTCTTAGCCCGACGATCGCTCAAACACGAGAAATTACTGCCAACCCAGTCGGCGATTTCACGGAGCCGCGCCTCTCGCTCGCCTCAGCTGACATTTCTGCTGCGCCAGCCCCTAAGCCTCTCCCCGAAGCCGTTGCTGAACAGGCGGCTACCGTTGTCCCCCGCAATGGACGGTCTGCTGCACTGGAAAACCGGGTCAGGCTTGCCCAAGTGACGGCGCCTATAAACATAGGGCCTGTAGAC
>JAAUYH010221079.1_pt1 | contig 23593 bp, 15 predicted proteins | sample 7278061 | NCBI WGS metagenome assembly JAAUYH01 (sample SAMN14350203, study PRJNA611818) | marine sediment metagenome | isolation source: surface marine sediment (0.6m) | place: French Polynesia: Moorea | collected 2018-08 | reverse complement strand
TTACTAAACGTTACAAAAAAAATAAGTGAGTTAAATTGTAACAGAAGTACAGAAATCGTATGTCCATTTAAGAAATATTTATTCGTGAATACAATACTAAGCTCTAAATATTGTGTTCACAAGAACCCCTACAATGAACATTTTCGGAAAAGTGTTCAGTTTCCCGCCAACCAGTGAATTGATTTCACAATTTATTTCCAACATTTGGTGAACTGACCAATTGCTTATTAAGGCTGGGTATTGATTACCCATGCTCTAAAATCCCATCTATCAAATCAAACCTAAGATGTATTACACTCAAGAAAAATTCATAGAACATGTTGATTTAGCTAAAAGCCTATGGTTTCCTGCCACTCAAGAAAACTCCGTAATAAAGACAATGATTGGAAGAACGATTCGATTCAAATCACATGAATTTGAACTGAAAGCTAATGCAGTGGCATTTACTAATTTCGAAATACCGTACACCTTTTTATCGAATTATCAAAATTATTGTCGTACCTTTAATTAAAAGGAGAATTAAAGAATCTTTTATCAATAAACATCTTGAATTGATCTTCGTAACTGAAACCTCAAATTTCTCTTTTATGCTTTTAATGCTTTTCACTTACAATGCGTTCCCTAGACCTATCTATTCCTCGATTTCAAATTTCAAGAAAACCAAATTCTACAATCAATTAGTTAGAGGTATATCCTGAAAGTGAACCGGAAAAGACGAAGACTACTGTTGCAGCGGACGGCTACGAGAGGATTTGATTGTAGTAAAACAATTGTTCAGTACGTATTTCTTTCTTCTTGTTATTTAGCTTGTGTCCTAGAGAATGATAAACGGGAGATGCAAAAATTTACGTTCATTTCTGCGTTAACGCCATACCGCCAAAATCTCACGAAACCGCAAACAATTTAGTACAGAAGGATAGACTATTAAAATAGTAGATAAGGAGACTCTACGTTCAAAATACAGGCAGTCTTCAACTAAAACCAGCGAACAATCGGTATCATCAAATGAGGTATTTCAACGCCTTCTGGTACCTTTCAAGAGACATCACAGCAATCGTAGAAGCGGATCATCTCGCGGGTTTCGTGAAACCATTTTCTGATTGTTTCACCGAAGTGGACCTTAGAGTCATCAGAAATGCCGATTCATGCATGATAAAACTTGAAATGAACTTGCTTTCACTACTGTGACATAAGCAGTATCGGGAAGTAAGGCCTTAAATCGATTTCTCGTCTCGAACTCTACAAGTTAACGAAATATCTAGCGTGGAGTATTACGCGGATTGGCCTCGTGTTTGCTCTCTCTCTGTACCAGCGGGCCGCTTGCTCCATCTACCGAACCGTGTAGAACACCCACCACGGTTACTCGAGTGCGGTGTGCACAAGGTGCGCCTACTAAGTAACGGAGACATGTTTACGAATGCATGTGTTTCTTGCGATTTAATAGAATATCCCAAGAATAAGTTGCAACCTATTTCATGAAGCTGTAATACCGCATTATTCAACTGGATGACGACACCAGCAGCAATATAATGCAATACTGTACCATACAGCTATACCCTATTACCCTAATTACGTAAAACCTCAACGCAGCAACCCGAAAAACACAAAACGTGGACGACACAAAACCCGAAATTGACTTGCGCCACTTTACCTGATAGCTCACTCCACCGGCGTCACATCATTGCTGCTGACCGGCGTGGGAGTGTTGGGAGTGGTGGGAGTGGTTGGTGTGGTGGGCGTGGGCGTCCGTTGCGCCGCCTTCTTCGGCTTCGGCCAAAACCTGGGCAAGTCAAATGTGTCATCACACAGCACGTAGACCCCGTCCGTCTCCGCGACCAGAGTGTTCGCATCGGGCAGCGTGTACACGTACGGCAGCAAGTTGCCCGACACCGACTCCTGCCGGAACTCGTCCGCCTCGTTCACCTGCGCCCGCGATCTCGGCGTGCCCGCGCCGCCGAGCAACTGTTTCTCGCCGAGCTCGTTGCGCACGTGCGTGGGGAGGACGTCCGCAGTGTTCTTCACGATTTTCGCCACCGGGTTGCGCCACCCGCCATTCCCATCTGCGTTTCTATTACAATTGCTGCGTCCGCTCAGACTTGCGTTGTCCCGCACCATCGCTTCCTGCAACACACAGGTACCGCGTAGCACGCGTTTCAATTTCGGTATTCTCGCTGGCGCGTGTCCCGATCGATACAAACCTAGTGGGGTGACACCCAATGCGATCAATCGTTCAAATATCACACCATACTCCACCAAACGTTTGCCGTCCATTTCGTGGAAGTCGCGGAACAGGATTCTCGGGATTCGTACCAGTCGTATTTTCTGACCCGGATTTTCCACGTGCGCGCCACACAGGCTCATGATAAAGTTCACAAATCCGGGCTCCGCATACTCGCGCACGAGCAATGTGTCAGCCGTGGAATGAACGAGAAGCTCACCACTCGTGTAGCGAACACGCGAAAACAAATACTCTCGCTTCGGCCGCGATAGCTCGACAACGTCATTGGCGCTTTCTCCAGCAGCCGATTGTTTCGTCGTGAACAGTGCATTCGTGGCGAGCTGTTCCTCCTCTTCCACGACCACGTCACTAGAACTTCTCTCCGATCCCGACGAATAGTACTCGCCTACATACACGTCCAATCGTTCCGCATCGCTATCCTTTTTCTCCAGGGCCGGTGCGCCCGTGGGAGCTACAAAATCGTCGGCGGGCTCATCGTTTTCGCTCCACGCCACGTTTTCCCGCAAATTCACCGGTTCCGATGCCGATGCGACCAACAGTGGATTCCCAAGTCGCGCGCCACGACGCCGCGGGCGATTCGGTTCGCGCAAAAATTCCAACGAGTGCTCGTCAATCAGCTCGGAGCAAACAAACAGATTTTGCTGTGCCGTTGTTAATGCGTCGAGTGTTAGCAGGGTGTAAATAGTTCGCGCATCCGTGACACGCCATTCCTGCGTGTAGTCCGCCATGGTTACAACCGCACGTGCATCTTTCAGTCGCGCCTGTTCCCAGGCCGCTTGCGATGCTGGCGACTCGTTCACGAAGAACAACCGTCTACTGTACTCGGGTTTTTCGAACTTGGCCCGTTCCGATTCGTTGAAGTCGGGATGGATCACCACAACGGCGACGGGTGGCGACAGGTGCTGCGATGGCCGACTTCTGTACCAGAACAGACGAAGGAAGAATGGGAGATTCGATAGTGGAGTCTTTCCCTCCATCACCACGATGACATGGTTCCGCAGATCGGGCGGCACTTCAGTGGTTGAACTTGTTTTTCGAGGTACATTGTACGTGTCGAACGGGTTGAAGTCGAGCGTATCCGAACTGAAGTAATTGTCTGTGAGTGTGGAATGGCTGGCACCCGGCACGGTGGTCATGAAGTCGAAAGAGCGACTTCCTAGGGTGTTTCGACTCTCCGCGAGCCTCATCCCTCGTGAAGAGGGAAGAGTCGGCGGTCGAGCACGTCGCGGACGGCCGCTCAACGGTGACGGACGCAATCGTAAGTCGTCCGTAGTCATGTGAGCGGGGCCAACCCCCGTGGACTTAGTCTTTCCAGGAGAATAGGGCTGCTCGGAAGACGTATTGTCTGGACGTCTTTCTGGAGAATCCGTAGAAGTGTTTCTGCGATTCATTGCTTGTTCCATTCCACTGGGAATACTGGAGCGTCGTGCATGTCTCGTTCTTGTCGCCTTCGGAGAGGTCAGATTCGCACCTTCCGGCTTTTCGTACCTCGACTTGAAATCCGCGCACAACACAAACTCCTCTTTCCGTTGCCATTCCAGCCCGACTAGATGCAGTGCTGCCGGCATATGCTCCGCACTGAGGAAAGTCATGAACAGCCCGAGTTCACCGGCAACAAGCTTGCGTGTAGTTCGAAGCACTGTGTTGATAACTAATTCGCCTTTGGCTTGCGTAGCGACAATCACAATGCCGCGTCGAAATAGGAGTGAGGCCACTTCTTTCACTTGTGCGCCATCCAACGATTTCGGCACCATGCCGAAGTGAAGCGAACACGCGGCGCCCAAGTTGTACTCCGCGAGCCATGGTTGATGTACATGTGCATCCGGAAGCTCAAGATACAAATTGGTGAGTAGTGTTCCCACCCCATTCGCCTTGATGTTGGCGGCGAGAAGTGCGGCGTACATTTGCTGCAAACACACATTGCTCGAACGCTCGAGGTCACGAATATACGTCGGTTTCTCATTGTCTGTTCCGGATGCATTGTCGGTGTCATCAGAATTGTCTTCGCTGGTTGAATCATCGGAACTGTCTTTCAAGCCCACCGGCAGATAGTTCCGCTCTAGCACACGCACGGTTTCGTAGATACCGCGGTACTGAGCGTTCGGGCTCATGTGCTCGCGGAAGAGGAGGCCTCGGTTGAGGCGGAACGACGCGGCGGTTTTCATGGCGAACGTGATTTGCACGTTGGAATGCTCGAGTAGAGTTTGCGAGAAGATTGGGATGTCTGTGCGAGAGTTTCGGATGGCTAGCGTACTCATGACGATTTGCGAGTCTTGCTCGGACGGATCGCCACTGGAAGCAGGTGTGGTAAGAATGAAAATCGCATCCGCGGTGTTTATCCCGGCACGTTGGAGGTCGAGCATACTGAGGACAGATCCGACCAAATAAATAACGTTCATGTGCAGGAAATGATTACGCGCGACATAGCGGTACCAGTCGAGGTCGGTCCATTTCGGATCCTCGACAAGCACCACGATGTGCGCATTCTTGTTCGTTGGCCGATGGTAAAACTCCTTCACGAAGTGCACGAGATCGGCGAGTGAGGGCGTACCCGACACAATAATATGACGCGTGTTGGTGGAATGGCGGTAAGAGCCGTTGCCCCGTTGTCGGCGCATTTCCTTGAACAAGTCTTGAATAATATTGGAGAACACGATGATGCCAATAATAATCATGAACAGTGTGTAAACTCGACCTTGAATAGTGGCCGGTGACATGTCACCATACCCAACAGTGGATAGTGTGACGATAACCCAGTAGATTGAATTGAAAAACGTCCAGTCATTGCCCCAGCTCTTGATAAATTCCTTACTTAACCAGTCACCAGGAATTTCCAACATTTGGATTCCAGCGGCAAGGACGTAAAACAAGGTGAGGCACTGGAAAAACAGACGGAGTGCAAACTTTCTTGGCGCAAATGGTACTTGAATCACTCGCCGTTCCATACGAATGTACGAATCGTACGCAGAAAACGCTCTCAAGAAACCGAAATGCAGGTAAGCGGTAGGGCCCACAGCGGTAAACAGAGAAACTAAAGAAGTGACTTGTAGGAAGCGAGCGAATTGTAAGTGATATACAACGGAACTACTTGCGAGTACGGCGCCAGAAAGTAAGTTGAAAGTGAAAGAAGCGGCAAATACGCGATTAATGGTTGCGATGTACATTGGCACACGTCGCAGATAAGTCGTGTACACATAGATGACACAAGTGGCAAGATTCATAGTAAGCCGAATCGATTCGACAGCGAAGAACGTGCGCTGACCGAAATACCACTTGCTTATACGTCGATACCAGACACGGGAACTGAGGAGTGAACGGGTCGGGTCTGTTCGTGATTTGTTAAACTCTTTCCTCAATATATCTCGCGCGGCAGATAGCACGATGAGTGCGGCGTAGGCGGCGAACGAGATCCATACCTGCTGCAGGATGAAATCCCACAGTTTTTCCTCCACACTGCCAGGCTGCGGCGCCATAATCGCTTGCTGAGAAACTAGTGATTGTCAAGAACGGCCGAATTTAGCGTCATGCCTCGACTCGACCGTGCAATAGGGGGTGAGTTGCAGAGTGCGGGGTGTGGTAATGCAGAGATGAGGTGTTGTGGCGCAGCAGTGAGTTGAGGATCGACACGAAACGCGTAGGGATAATCACGGAAATCAAATATATTGGTAGCCGTGCGAGATATTGCTTACAGTCTAAGGAACACGGATCTGTACCGGTGCAGTCCCGACGTTACAATACGGGTACAGGACCGAACTGTAACGCTCGGCTAATTCCATACCGTTTTCAGCACACTGCTTTCGTACAACATTTAAGTGTCTTTGCAAAACGCACGCATACTTGTGATCTTTAGTTTGATCAATTGATCAATTCTCAGCCACATTAAGCATGGGAGAAGCGTAATACCATAGACCTACACGGTACATGTACAACAGAAGGTGCTGGTACATCACTCTACACCTACACCCAGCCTCCGTCCCCACCTCTTTTTTCCTCTCTCTGTCTATATAGTACACTCGCCGTAATACGTTCTTTTTCTTTACTTTTAACAAAATAATCAACTTGAATTTCTATTGTCATCATTTGTCAACAGAGAATCCGTACGATAATGAACTGACGTTTTGTCCAGGTTGTAAAGTAACCATTTCTTCTCGCAACTTGACCTCAGTTTTCGAAGCAAGTAATCTCAATTTATATCACGATTTGGGGGGTATCATTTGAAGGATCTCCTGTGCTAGAGTATCGGTACAGTACAATCTCCCGTTCTGGACAGACAGAATTTTCTGAATTTTCAAGATTCATCCTGTACTTTCAATTAGAGCAAAATTTTTCATTCCGAACGTGAATCACATTTTATCTGTAGACTTTCGTTCTACACCCTCTCCAGGAATAAAACCTAGACATACGAATGCGTCCAGCTCTCTGCATATCTTGATGTGTTGGTCTTCTCCTCGGCACTTTTTGCAGAGTGCCGTCCGATCGAACTTCATCATAACACGCACACCGTGTACATACAGCTTCTTCAAAGGCCACGCGTTTCAACTTTCCCATTTGTTTCGCTCGTTTTAAGCGCTGAATCATCCACGCTTCTATGAGGATCCCGACACTCATAAACACTAGCGCCGCACACAGCAATCCCAGACCGATTCGACGCACATCGTTCTTTGCTGTGCACTTTGCGCTCCAACTTTCAACTACAAGCGTCGATTCTCGCGGCTTGTAAGGGCCGTACGCCCACACTACCGTGTCCGAGTGTTTGGAACTGCTATGCATAAGCTCGACACCCTTTATAATGAGTGGAACGCAACTTATGATATCAGTGGCTACTGCATACAAAATGATGATAAACATTGATGCTTCAGTGAACAACGATATTGGAACGAGTGCTATTAAGCAGGAGAGAACGAGGATGGCGATGTTTGACGGTGTGCGCGAGTCTTGCACTTGCTCTCGCCATTCTTGTTTCGATCGTAATAATGTGGATAATGCTGGATTGTCGCCGAGTGGCTTGACGGTACGAAATATTGATGCTGACGGCTTGCCACTCCAATTTTCTCTGGTTGTAGTTGTGTCATTCACGTACCTTCCACTGTGGTCGAGGTTTGGTAAAGAAAGGAGTATATTTCCCACCTTGCCATCTTGAAATGTGAGGTACTCTGTCTGGTATTCACGACGACGGTCCTCGCGGAGCAACGAAATCGGGTGTTGTGTCACTGATATCATAACACCCCATTCACCACGAACACGAATTCCGACGTTATGCAGCACTTCACAGCGATGTATGTGGTCGGCATATGTAAAATTTGCGTGTGTATAGGCATCGCTCCAATGGATCAGCTTTAGTTCGGAGACTGCAGCTCGGCCTGCCATTTTCGATGCTGCGATCAACTCCCACCGGTTACGCCAGAGATCGTCTTGTTGATCGTTGTCTAAATCGATTTTCAGCTCTGTGATGCACGTTTTAACGGGAACAGGCGGTAAACCAAGAGTTTCCAACTTGCTTTGAAATGCACTCTCCGCAAATGCCATTTTCTGGTTACAGAATGTATCGTCTGGAGATAGCCCGTACGAAGATCGTTCTCTGAGCGCTTCGCCCAATTTTTCATCCACAGCTTGAAAATGGTTTCTCAATGACACAATTCCTGAGCTGCGATCTAGATTGCGATTGAACCAAGAGCCCATAGGTGCATCTCTGCTGCCCGAGTACACTCGCTCACGGAAACCTTGTGGAATTGGCGGGACATCAGCAAAGTGATGCGCATGAATTGAACCATGTTGGAGAACAAGGACGGCACAGATCAACCGACTCGTATTGAATGTCATGGTGATACAATGGAGGCAATAGCGATAGAGAACGAGAATGAATTTATAGTCTTATGCATCCTCAGTATAGGGAATCGAACCAATGGTGCCATAGACGCGCATATGAAACGCAGTAATAAGAGGTTAGCCGTCCACGAACCTTCTGGTTCGTGTAAGATGAAGAACGAAAGATTATATTCAGATCCCGTACCGTCTTAGAATATATGCTGCAGCATATGAAGCCACAGAGAACATTTCAAGTGCCGTCTCAAATTCAACTCTGGAACGTCAATTAACTTATAAAACACATATGGAGAGGGCTAGTTGAGTAATCAAAGAATAGTCTGAAAAAGTTACTCCTAAATGAGATAGTGCCTCGATATATTCCTCCTCACGAAATGATGTACTTCTCTCAAGTTCGGATTCCTATAGGCCGCTTCATCGCGCACACTTTCGCAAACCATTTTCTATCATGAGAAATGCATACCTTCTATGACTGACTCAACATACTGTCGTTTGCTGATAACTTTCATAGGATTTTACTAGATGATGACCTTCTAAATTTAGTTTGTATGACTACAAAGAAACTTTTTGTGCTTGTTTATTATAGAACATTTGCTTGAAGCATAACCTATTTACTGCACTGAGCAGTCCTTCGATCACAGAGGTTTCGAACACTTGCTAATTCCGACATAACTGAGAGAAACTTTCAATGCTTAGAATACCATCAGAGTCTTCTGAAATCTGAGGAAAACCGATCGAAGAAACTCTTCTTTCAATTCTTCAGGGAGAGGTTGGCTGCATGATTATCGACTTGACTACATTAATGCATTTTCTTCTACTCTAAATCGATACAAATATTCTTGTAGAGCGTCACGGCGTGACAACGGGATGAAAGAATTTTTAACTGAATCTTTTTCACTATTTCGTTGGAGATACATATTATTTCTTTTCATTGTGCGTAAAAATTGCCTTTGGGATTAAACTAAGATGATCTTATTTCGTGCTGTAGTTGCAAGAGGCTGCGAAAGTAGGGTTCGGAGTAGATTGACACTATATTGTGCCACTATGAAAAACACCATCTATTTGGCCGTGCTCGAATAAATTAGTGGGAAACCAAAGGGCGACAATGCCACATTTTAATCTTTACTTACATTGATGAAAATTTGGCGAGGTGAAACAAAAAGACTTAGTGATTCTATCAAACAGAGCGTAAATTCGCTACCGAATTTAGCGACCATACTTGGAATAAAGAAGAGAATGAATAACATACAGATTTGGGGAATTCCTTATTTTCACTACAATCCAACTATTATGAATTGGGCTTTTCTTTAATGTCTATTTACTGTTCTGCTCCCAACTCAAGTAGAGATCGATAGATATTATGACAGCCCATACCCCATATTTTTCAATATGATCCTTAAGGTCCATAATGCATTTAATGCATGATAAGTAGTCAGATATATTATAGCGATGATTTCAGAACCCTATCATGATGGAATTGATTCCTGATAGTCGTAATTTTATTTAAATGAATATAAGGAAAGCCTAGCTCCTGATTAGAATAATTTCATTATCCTACACTACAATTCAAACAATATGAAAAGGCCGAAGTTGGGAACAACTGAGGCAGGCAATTTTCTACAAATATAGAGGTAGAAATATACAGAAAACAACTAAAAAGATACTATTTTTGTTAATTAAAGATCCAGCTCTGTGACGTCCAAACTACTAAGTTCCTCCACAAAGCAGCGCCGTATAATAAAACCATACTCTATATTACCTGCATTCTCACGAAAGCGTCAGATGAGGGCATTCAAAAGGCGGGAAAGATCGCGTAAATCGTCCACTACGGCTCTCATTGCGCTGCAGCGTTTTTTCTCTTGCTTTCTCAACTACCGAACTAAATCTCACCGGAGACACAACGGGCCTATAATCGTAGAGAATCGCCTGAGGGCGTTATAAATGCTCCAATCGCGGCTTCGATGCGCAATGACCCTGGTGAGGAAGCATAGCGGGCGGAAGTCTATAAATGAGCGGCAAGCGCGAAAAGCGAATTCGAGGTGCAGGAAGATTAGCCAATACAGTAAGTTTTTTAATCACTGATGGATTTTGAATAAATATTATAAAAAAATTTCTTCTGTTAATGGCAAGTAAAATTTTTTAGTAATGTCATTTGTTAAAGGTAGCTAAAAGCAGAACTAATTTTTAAAAGTCGATAGCGCTTTCTAGTATCTTGCATCTATTTTTGCACCTATGATTTCAACCTACATCTGATTTAGTATCAGAAATTCGTATATAACACCCACCGCTAAGTCGTTAGGGGCTAATTATGATCTCTGTTGAACTGAACAAACAGGATTCGTGGAGAAATCAGATGCAGAGTCTTTGCTGGTGTGTTCAAGCACAAATTGATAGCAGATGAAGCAAATTTTCGTTGTGTTGGTAAAATACCCCATGTATTTTCTACTTACAAAAGATGGTAGTTAGCATTTGGAGCGCATCATTTTGCTTGTGAATATTGCTTGAACTCATTTTTGGTAATATCGAGAGCAGAAGAGAAATTTAGTAATTCATATGTTTTTATATTCTTCTTTTTGTTGTTACTGTAACAAAGCCTGAAACTAGTTCATACTCACGCTTCACATATTTAAATTTTCATAGTAGTTATTTTAACATGCTGTTGGTATCAAGCCCGCAAGCGGCTGAATTTTTATAAAACCAAACCAGTCGAATTAAACGGTGCAACGAATGTGCGGAATTCTATTCGCGTTGATGCGCATTTTCAAACAGACAGATCGATGTCGACGATCCCAGCATCCTTATATCTTGTAAAATGTATGGAGCAGACCAAGTAGTCAGCGGAGTAAAATCATGTTTACTATTTCTATATTTTTACGAATATTGGTAGGAGATGTTGAGAAACACATAAAACTTTGGATGCATTTACAAAAAAGTAGTTGTCATTTTGATGTTTCAGTTACATATAGGTTACGCAATAACCTTATTGAACACGAGACGATGGCAACGAAAATATCTGAATTGTTATATCGAGATGCAATACTGCGCTCGCTAAAATCTGTACGCCATCGGGTTATACGAAATCGCAAGCATGTAGCCGATATCCTGTGCCCGCTCCATCATCTGCATTCACGACACAGGCAGCGAACCTGCATCGCACCATTTGAAGTATTCGGTCGTACTCGCAGTTGTCGCTCATGAATTTGTTTCGATGCGTACCGAAATAAAAGCATCATTTAAGCTCTAAAGAGTACCCAAATATGATTCTTTGAGCATTTGAAGCAGACCTATAAAATAATTGATTCCTTTTCTATTGCGAAAGCTTAACCCTAGTAGAAATACTAATGAATTATTTTGGAGGACTCAGGAATACATGAAAATTTTATTCGCTGAATCAGAAAGAATATAATTATTCGGGGTGAATTATTCCACGTTCTTCACTTGGATCGTTAACGATAGCTTCAACTTCTCGAATACTCCAAAATCTAGAATTAACATAAAGAAATAGTTGTTGCTCGAAATTTGCTGGGCTTAAACTAGACCTTTTGTCTGTTAGAGCATAACCTGCTTTAGAAAAGAACCTCTCACACATATTCGAAGTCGTTAACAAGAAATGTAAATCTATGTATTCTTCCTAGCTAGATTTGCTCAATTTGCGCCACTTAAGTGCCCTCTGTGCCCAATTTAAATCATTCAGATTATGTGAAGACACTACTTGACTATTTTCGATTTTCAAACCTGAAATAGCATTGATTTCTGTTTCAGTTAACCTTTGCTGATCATCGTTAAGGACTTTTACAACACCGTTTTCAAATTCAGGGAATGAAACGATTTCGTCGACCGCACCAAGTCGGGCTCTGGTATCAGGATAAATTTTCATAACATCCTCGAAAAGTAATTTGACATCTGCACAAGAAAAAGAATCACGTTATAGTACTAGAGTAACAGAGTTCAACTCTTGAAACTTATCGACTAGTGCACCAATCCTTCTATTTTCTCTCGCTGATGGTATTAGAGAACCTAATTCATCAACCATGATTTCTTCTAAATGCGAACGAATTTGTTAGTATCGAAGCAACATGTCAGCTGCAAATTTACACCTAGTAGTCTTGCTACATTTTGCCACCAGATGTGTGTAACGTCTCAATTTCGCTGATGGAACAGGGTTACTCAACTTCTGCTTCAATTTCCTGATTTTCTCGATCAATTCAGAATCTCCAGATATGATACCGCGCATAGCCAAGTTGTACCGATGACTTGCACATCCAATGAAGCCACACCCAATCATACGCCCCAAAGACATGTTGACGGATCAGTTGTCAGCTGTGAGAGCTACTACATTTTCAAATGATTTTCCGTAGACGTCCAATACAAATCTCGAAAATGAAGCATGACTAGCCGCATTCATATTTTCTTCGTTTTCGAAGGGTGAGAAGCTGAGTAAAACTGTATCATGTTTCAATTCGTTACTAGCAGGAAATGAGGCGAAAACAGCAAAAAAGTGTGTACGTGATGAACTCTAACCGTCCACAACTAATGCAAACTTTGAAGGTAATATTCTGGTGATTTTCTTTTCGACAACAGTAGTTAGTCGTTCCATATATTTCAAAAGCGAAGGATAGCAAATAGTGGCATGTTTCATATGCCTACAAAATACAGGATTAGAACCAACGTTGAAAAGCATGAGACCCATAACGACAATATCAATCCATGCGTGGACTTGAACGGGTTTCTTACTGTAGAATAAGGACTGTGGAATGTAGTTACTTTTAGATGATGCTGATACATTAGATCCACCGTCGCGATAGGCGTCTAAAAACCCACGAAAATCTTCTGGACGCTGCCTTTCAACATGACTGAGGAAGTTTGAGTATCCCCACCCTTCTTTCCTCTTTTTCTTGTACCGGGATTGCCAAACTACATATTCTCCCTCAACCGGTTCGAAGTAGTCTCGAACAGCTTTGCCACTACCTCGGGTCATGTGGGAATCTCCCTCCGTGCTGGTTTTTTACAAAACGTACTGGCATTTATCAGGTTAGTTGTACAGAATCATGAGAATTATTTTGACTCGCATAGAATAACATCATAATTGATTTGAATCACTTTGAATAAATACGAACCTTACTGTTATCTTCTCGAATAAATAAAATGCAGAATAACTGTTATAATTATAATAGGAATATATTTTTTAAACCTTGATTTGAAGTAAAACTTCGAAAGAACAGAAAATGCGTTTATAAGCTGGGGGAAGGATTCTTAGTATGATCCTTCGCTTAGTTACTTTGGCTGTAGGCACAGAATCCTATCCAGCTCTCATTCTTCACTTTTGTTTGCTGTTTGCATGTTTTTCTCGATTTTCAAGGTACGGAAGGACAGAATTGTAATACTGCAGCAACGAAAAACATCGTGAGTCAAAAACTGCTATCCTTGAACTATTTTCAATCGATATAGCTGGATATATGATGGGCATATTCACATCTCCAACTTGAACAAAATATCATCGTGTACACTCTACGTCAACACCGCTGGGTGAAGCAAGAGTTACAACGTTTTCGGAGTGGCTTTGTAGGTCCACAGAAGGTAGGCTTTAGAGATCTGCGTTGTGATTCAAATCAGTTTCTATCTAGTTTGGGTCAGCAGCATCCCTTCAAGACGAAGTATTTCAGTTCAATGATGTGTGAGACCGCGGGACCGAGTACATCTCCTCTATTGGTACCTTATTGAAATCGTTAATTTTAAACACCGTCATTTTTAGCTATTTTTCGTATTTTAGAAGTCGATTAGAACCGTACAATATTGATCAGAATCAACAACTCTAAGATAGTTGAAATTTTACAGTTTTATTCAAAATTTTAACTACAAAAAGACCCTTTCGCACCACCCCCAGGTAGAGAACTGATATTGAGATATTTCCAACTGAGCGCTTCGCAGTGGAAAAGAACGATTTCCAATAATAAGAAAATAAAAATATTTGGATTTCTTGATTTTAAGGATACTATTGCAAATATCCTATGCGCAAGGCTCGTTGATTGGTACAAAGACAAAAAGTTTTAATAGTTTTGTAGTTCGAGCCAAATCGTGAATTCCGGAAAAGCTAGTTTAATGGAATATATTGAGAACGTAAAGTTCATCTGCCACACTAATTAAAGGTTCTGTCTATTTAACACCCAATATTCTATGAGGAAATACATCCTTATGCACCACTTATTTCACAGAATACGCTGAGCAGTAGCCAAATAAAATGCTGAACAATTGTAACTCCTTTTGTTTACTTGGTCAATGTAACGCGTATCAGTCTGCAATTAGATTTCGGTTACCAACCTTATGCGAACCCATTACCACAAATGTGAACGGTTTTTTCTGTCTATAGAGATGTGCCAAAAACGTTAAGAACAGGATTTTCTAGAAAGACGTTATTGAAGAGGAGAAGCTGAACGGTTGTATTCTGTAGTGTACTAATTACCGTTTTAAATTTGTAAATTCTGTATAAATATAGTTTCAGTAATTCAGAATACCATCATTGTTTTGAGTAGCGCACTAGAAGTTGAAGGCACTGAGGGTCTCTAAGGGAGCTGGGTTGTCGGATTTTAAGTTTTAATTCTCTGCTTCCGGTGCTACTCTCACCGCAAAAAGTAAGTACCAATTTTCTTTTTCTCAACTTTCCGAAGCTAACTATTACTAAACATTGAATTAGTATCAACATTTTCCATACTATCAATAAACAAAATTTTCCGAATATTCCGACTTTGCTCCTCATTTAATCTCTTAATTTTAGTAGATAACAACAAGTAAAGAATTAATTCTTGATTTTCTAGTTCAGAATCTGGCTCAGTTTCCATACTATAATCTACTTCGTCTTCGAAGACGTTTCCACAGCCTTTGAATGAAATTAGCAAAAAATTGGACCGAGAATTTTTCTCACATCTGCTTCATGCTGTTTAAAACGTCAATACTTTGATGTTCCGGTAATTTCTCGTCCAGAGCTAAACCTGTATGCCTCTTGCGATGACACTGAGCGGCAGATTTATTCAACTGTATTTTGGTGACTTGTTAACATCAACATCACACCGCTGAAGAATTCCAGTGTAATGTGCTGGTATCATATAGAGCACGGAATTATCTGCTTCCAACTTATCTTCCAACTCCTGAGGTTTTTGACAGCCGAAATTGTATGAGTGAAGTCCAGATTCTCGCTCGCAGCTCGAAACGTACGGCTTTCAGATACATTTGTACCGTACGGCCATTGTTCTATTGTCTATCCACCCTTTCGCTTGGACGCAAGCAACATTTTCATCAGAAAGTATATTTGGCAGCTGCTTCTCAACAGATCCGCCAGGCGTGTCTTTGAATATCACGAACAACAGCAGCTTGTTTCCATCTATTGCCAAAAAGCCTGCCAACTTGCATCTCAAAGATTTGTTGCCACCAATAATCACCGAGACAGTTTCATAGCCTTTCATACGAACTGTACGGTTAAGAGTACAATTCAAAAAAACAGCAGTCTAGTCCATATTGATGCGATAATGTGGATCTTCAATATGGTTACTGTAGATAATCGTCAATCTTCTGTCATAATCTCGACGAGCTGGCTGCATGGCTGCTTCGGTAATTTAGCTCACTCGAGTATGTGTTTTAATCAATAAACGCTGGCTGTTTAAGAGTCTGCAAACCCAATTGGTTAACGTAACTTGATTAGCTGTCTTGAATTGTGGATCGAGGCGTAAGGCTCTGTCAACAATTTCTGAGGTTGACACTGCCAGCTCTTTCCTATGTTATCAAGGATTCAATTGTACACAACGGATTCTAACTCTTTGTTTTCTGATTTTGGCCCCGTGGGAATAGTGAGCTTCTTTGGTGATTTTTGGGCTTATTCTTTTATTCGTTGATGATTTTTTCGCCACTTACAAATGGTTGAAGGATGGACTTTCCATTTTGCAGCTGTTTGGGGGGGGGTTCAGATCGGGCAGTGTCTTCGACGGCTTCCAATTTCCGGAGGAGTGTTAGTCGTTCGGTTAGCATTGCTGGTGTCTATGTTGGAATTTTAGATTCTTAGTTTGTACGGTTCTCGAAATGTTACAATTTTTTTGATACTGAAGTAAACGTTAGAAATATCTCAGTCTTAGAAAATCAAATAAAACACGAAAAGAGACCTTTTCTACGATACCTTAATTTTGATTTCTTTAAGATGCGGTGCCACTACCATAGCGATAATAGGGGGCCATTACCATCCAAAATACGGTAGTTGAAGCAAAACAAAGCATGTCTTCTTCTTGTGTTGTGTAGAGCGCAAGGTATCAATTTGACTACCGATGTGTTATCCATGCTTTCGCGGGACTTTTATTCCTATAGAAGGTAATCATGCCGAATAGAAGGAATCAAAACAAGTATTGTTTTACACTTCCGAGAAAAGAAACATGGCTCTTTTCAGAAAAATTACTATGGGGATGCAGAATTGTCGTACTGAACTCCCCGAAAAGTAGAACCGAAAGCTCGTTCATTTAATCTGTGAACATCAATTACACGTCAAATCCGCACAAATCGGAATAGAATCATCTTCGGATGGTTTTCGTAAGAATTTACGTAAATCGTCCACGTCGATTTCATACCGTTTAGAATGTCAGGAAAGTTGTGTTTCTGATGCGTGGTCTGCGGTTTGTTGTGTTATCTTTAAATTGTGAGTCGATTAAGTATTGTACTTTTCTATATTTAGATAATTCGGCAAGTTTAGAGTCGAAATTGGTGTACGGTAGGGGATTTCAACGTATTCGAGGGTTTTGCCTCTGCTTTTAATATGGTTTCTCCAATTTACAGTATTGCTAACTCTAGACTAATTGTGCCAATGGACATAGCGCTGGGTTTCTACACGTCGGAGAGCCATACATTGTAAAACCGAGAGTAGCTGTATTTCATACGGCTGTATAATTCTGTTGCTACAGATGACCTGACATGCTTGCTCTGTGCTCACCCCATGTCCTGAGAGATCCCCTTTCACAATGATTTCGCTGTGCGATCCCGTTATTAGCTGTACCACAGCATTCGTGCCATTCTCCGTAACGCCCGCCCGATTCGGAACTGCCCGCCAACGTTCACGACTTGCACCACACAAACGATGTATTTCGTCACCGTTTCGCGCAAGTAAGACGAAAATCCGAGCAACTGCTGCAGCCGCAGTTCGACCTGAACCTGGACGCGATTTCTACGGTATTCCGAATCCACCACTTGGTTCTCGACTCTTGCTCGGTGACCTTCGTGAGCGTCTTATTCGACAAGAGGAAACCATAATTTTTGCATTCATTGAGCGCGCACAATTCAAGGTGAATGAGCTCGTTTATCAAGAAGGCGTGTTCTCATTACCTGGCGATGCTCGTACTTTTCTTGAATATTTACTACATAATGTGGAAGCTGCATATGCTAAAGTTCGTCGCTATACATCGCCCGATGAGCACCCATTCGCACCACATAACTCACTTCCAGACCCCATTCTTCCTGCTCTAGAGTTTCCCAAGACTCTCATTCCAAACGATATCAATGTGAATCCACGTATACTCGAAATGTACGTTGACTCGATTGTACCTGTTATTTGCGATGCGGGCGATGACCAAAATTATGGGAGCGCGGCAACTGCCGATGTAGCTTGTTTGCAAGCACTCAGTAAGCGTATTCATTACGGCAAGTTTATCGCAGAAGCAAAAGTTCAGGAAAATCGCGAGGAATATGAGCGTCTTGCGAAAGCACGGGACCGAGCTGGTATCTACCATCTGCTTAGCGACGAGACCGTAGAAGATGTACTTTTGCGACGAGTCGAGAACAAGGCTAGAAGCTATGGAAGTGACGTCACTGTGTTTGGTGCTCGTGAAGTGTACAAAGTTAAGCCTCAAACAATATCTCGGATTTACAAGGATTTCATTATCCCGCTCACAAAGGAAGTTGAGATCGATTACATCATTTTGCAATGTGGGCAGGACGAGGGAAAGTCTGCTCATTGAAGACAAAGTTGAGTGAGGGCTCTTGACCTCAGTAAAGGCTACAAATTGGGGCATTGGACTCCCTCCGCGAGGAGCGCAACCAACTGGAGTTCTATTGAAGGAATGGGAAGGTAGGACCACCACGGTCTTGTAAAAATTTTCGGGAGACGTCGTAAACGTATTCAAGTCTGATGCTGTTTATGCTAAAAGAAAGTAAAGGAAGGCTAGAGCGAAGCGAAAAACTCGCAGTACCAACTACAAGGGCTGTCGAGCAAACGACTTGAATGCAAACAGTCCATTGGTAGATGGGACCGTTGGCATTGGCGGTGCGGACGGTGTATACTCGTCATTCTCATCACGCTCGTTCAGTGGTGCACTAAAGTTCATGTTGTTCACACCGTTTGACAAAGTGTCAATGTCATGCTGTGAATTCCAGCTGTTCGTGTATCGAAGGGACGACGACGCAGAGGCAGTTCGGCGATGTCCCGTGCTATTCGGTCTAGTCGCGGCAGCATGATGTATGCCGTTGGGTGGTGGTGGCGGACTCCCATAGGGTTGCGTTGCGTAGGGGTTCGTAGTGTATGCTGTATTACGATATTCTGAAGATGGCATTGAGTCCAATGATTTTGTGGCGAGCTTAGTCGAGCTGATATGTTGGGGTTGTGTTGATAGTGCGGGTTGTGGATAGTCGGGTGGAGGTGCTTGAATTACTGGTGCAGAATGAGATGTGTTCAATGTTGATGGCGGTGTTGAATCAGCTGATGATCGACGCCGACTCGATATCCCAGTTAATTTTTGCGCTACCGCATCATCAACGCGAGGTATCGGTACAGCGCGAGCACCAAATCGATACTGATGCATGAGTTCATAAACTGTTGTGATATCGGCACGTCTCGCATTTGTAGATTGTGCGCTTGCAATTGTCATCATGACCTTATCGGCAACGGCCAATTTTTCGCGATGGCAGTTCTCGAATTCATCAGCAAGGTTAGAGGTTAAAATGACAAGTTTATCTGCAGCTTGTTCGCGTTTCGATAATGCGCGTTTCTCTTTTTCGGCGTCACGCGAACTATTCTTTTCGCTTGCTGCGGCAATCTTCGCGTACTTCTCGTCGTAATATGCCTTGTCAGAAATACAACGTAACCATTCAGTTCGCTGGGCGTCCAACTTCTTCACTCTGTCGGTGAGAGAATTTAATTCGGAACGAACTGGCCCGAGCACCGGCGCGGAGGCAGCGAATTTCAGAGCGGTAGCGGCGGCGGTATAATTTGAAATTACCTCAGATGCCGCAACATCATCCGACGCGTATATATCAGTAGCGATGAGAGGCATGTACTTGCAGAACTCCGACTGCGCCGTCCAAGTAGCCTCGAAATTATCAAGCGCCCAACGCAGTGATGCGACGCCCTTATCGAGACGCTCGAATGCATCGCTTGCAGCGCCTACACGACTATCATCTTTCACGGTTTGCTTCACGGTGGTTGCGAATGCTTTGCGTAGCCCGTGATACATGCTGAAGCAACTAGTTGAGGGTTAGGCTGGGAAAGGTAGAATGGCTGCCAATAGTCTGTAAGCTCAAGTACAGCCGCATTTAGCTACCAGTATCGTATTTAAATTAGTCATACAAATTCAAGCTCTGCTGGCGATTCAACGCAATAACTGTATGTCCTCGATGCGTGACGGTTGACTGGTGTGGGTGAAGCGAAGCTTTCATTTATTGCCTTGGTGAGGCGTAATCATTTCTGTACGGTCATACGCGCGTTCGATTCGGCATGGTACGTGCCATACCTCGCTTATTAACTGCCTTCTTCCGCATTTTTGCACGTAAACTAGAGCTCGAATCAGTTGGTGTCGTGCTGTTAGATGCCATAGCGTCCTCTGCTTGCACCTTGGCCATCTTCTTTGGTCCTTTCATTAGTGTTTGCGCTCGAGAGTTTTTTCGCGAACTAACTTTCTTTCGCTTTTTCGATCCACTTTGCGGTACAGAACCTTCGTCCACTCCTTCAATAGGATTTTTTTCATCCGACATTTCCTCACCTTCAAATACACCGCCGTCGTCGTCGTCATTACCATCAGCTTCATCTGCAGACATGAACTCTTCTCCAGCAAGTAGTCTTGCTTCAGCATTTTTGCGCCGATTCTCAAGCATTTCTTTCCGCGCTGCAACTCGGTCTTCTTCCATCTTCCTCAAGCGCTTAAACCGGTTAGAGTTGATATGAGTCTCCACCACATCACAATCAAGTGGTAACACAGAGCGGGTTAACCAACAAAACAAAAAGCATGGGTTATCCTTATGTGGCACAATATGCGGGCGCAGCGACTCGAAGTCATACTTGGCATTTTTGGCAGCAACACACGCACGCCGGTACGCCTTTCCGTTGTAATACCGTTCTAGTGTTGCCACACCCACCCTCGGGTCGAACTCTTGTCCGGATACCTCGAATACCACCTTTTCCTTATCTTCTCTCCATCGCACGTTCTCTGTGACCTCGACAAATCTCGCAACTTCGACTTGAGTCGTGCTCGCAACCATTGTTAGGTTACCGTCGTCGCTGAAACCTGAGGGTGAAGGGTAGAGATATCAGTAAAGTTTTTAATTGGGTATTTCTCTAATTGGGGTATAAAATGTCCAAATTAGATTGTGTTGCGAAATCGGACTTGTTCGCATTGAAGATTACTACTTTTTTGGGAAATCTTGAATGAACCTTTCTCATCCTATCGAATCAAGAAGGTAAATCACATAGAATGAGGTTACGGAAAAGATACAGTTAATAAAAATGAACATACTAATGAACGGACTCGCTTTTCAAGTGCACTCACTAAAGTGCGAAATTGAGGAGTTGTCGTTGTCAATGAATGTGACGCCATTCACCCCAGACTGGGGGCACATATGCTAACAAATTTTACAACAAAATCTTTCATTGAGGTTACAAGACAGTTCTGTACCAGTATGGCACTGTAGAATACCGAGTCAATCGTTGGCAGAATAAATCTTTGATCCTCACGCTTGCTTACCAAAAAAGAAGAAGTAATGAAATCACCTCATCTATGTGTTGCAAGATATGAACAATAGCGAATTGCGTGGTATCATTTTCTCCAAGTCTACATAGTTTTACGGTTAACTTGTTAATTACGAAAGACAATCATCATAGTGTACCGGTACAGCACAGTATTGAATGTCTAAAGAAGAGGGTGCACGAAATTCTGAGCAGAAGGACGAGCAACAGCGCAAACCCCATTATAATTTAAGGTAAGCATGCGCAGTTTGAGATCCTTTTTCAATGAAAATATGTGGGTAACGAAGAATCGGCAACACTTATAATCGATTTTTTGTTCGTTCCGGTTCGTGTTTCATACAGGACAACATTTTCTCGGACACGGTCGTCAAAAAATGGGCTAGCTTTCAGTGTTTTGAGTTTCATCAATTGCGGAACAATCTATGATCACGCAGTCAACACTACTGGTCAACGGAAGATCGCCATACGTACGGTACCAATGCACAGATTGGCAAAAACAATGTACCAAGAAAGAAGGATCCTCTTATAGTCTTTTGTTCAAGGTTCTCCTCAAAATATTGTGCCGATTCTAGTTTCCGTTGCACAGGTGTTCTTTTTCACACGCTTTGTTACAAATCCATGCTACACACTCGCCATCTTTCGCTATTTGGACGTTGTTCTTCAGTTTCCTGCTACGCTTCCCATGCTAATCTGTGCTAATTGCAATGCAATCATCGTTATCAGTCTCTTGCTTCTTCCTGTGTCGTACGCCCATCACTTAGAGACTGAATTGCCGATTCCAGAAAAACTCCGAAATCGTGTGTACTCTGGGAGCAGAGATGGGCCGATGGCTGCGTGGTTTAATCGCAACCGGAGCAGTATCAAGACGTTGGTTGCTTTACTGGATCACTTTAAAGCAGTAGAGAACAAACTGAATCGAGACCTAAAGAACCAATTACCTTTTGGGATATCTCCAGACGACACATTTTGTAACAGAAGATCAGTGAAGGCAGAGGATGCATTTCGAACAAAATTGAGAACGCTTGGTCTTCCTCCCGTACGAAAACACACTTGCATTACCGAATCAAATATGAATCTAGAAGAGGAGCTCGAAGACAAGCTATGGAGTGAGCGGTGGGACTTCATAAGAGCATCCAAAATGGCTGGTCGTGCTACAATAGCTCAACTTGGACTAACCAACTGGAGCGACGCATATCCCCACGCAAACTTCACCTACGTTGACCACATTCATCGATGCGAGGTACTGCATAATGTTGGATTTCGAGTTAAAGGTGAATGGGGTGTTATGTTATCTGTGACTCAACATCCGATTTCGTGGCTTCGCGGGGATCGTCGTCGAGAATACCAGACCGAGTACCTCACAGTTGAAGACGACAAAGTGGACAATATACTTGTTTCTCTACCAAGCCTCGACAAAAGTGGAACATATGTGAACGACACTACAACAACCAGAGAAAATTGGAGTGGGACACCGGCGGCATCAATTTTTCAGGAGGTTAAACCACTTGGCGAGAATCCTGCACTGTCAATAGTTTTACGGTCGAAGCAAGAATGGCGAGAACAAGTGCAAGACTCACGGACACCATCGAACATCGCCATTTTGATACTTTCATGTTTACTCACTCTGATTCCGATTTCATTGTTCACTCAAGCATCAACCTTCACCTTGTTCCTCTACACAGCAATTACTGATATCATTAGCTGCATTCCGCTCGCTATTAAGGGCATCGAGCTCATGAAAGTCAGTTCAAAGCATTCGGATACCGTAATATGGGCGTTCGGCCCGGTTTTGCCACGAGAAACTACTCTTGTAGTCGAAAGCTGGAGTGCTAAATGCACAGCAAATAACGATGTTCGTCTAGTCGGCATGGGATTGTTGTTCATTGCAATCACCTTGATGATTGTTGGAATTGTGATTGAAGTGTGGATGATTAAACGCTTAAATAAGCGCTTAAGACGCGAAAAGTCCTTACAAACTCTGCAACAGATTCGGCGGTACAACGAACACCTGAAACACAGCTGGTTTGACGAAACTCTTTGTGTGGTTTGTGACTGTGTACTAGATAAGCGAAATTATTCATCTGATATTGACTCGAAAATTTCGTAGAGACACCTGATCAGAATCGGGCGATCCGCGCTCCCCTGCTTTTGTAAATATATAGAGACTCCTTGATTTTTCGACTACACGATATACACAATGTAGAGTTAAGTTCTTATTCACAAGTCAATGATCACCATCAATCTGCCCATAGCTCGGTAAAGTAAGTATTTTGTCCTAATTAAGCATAGTTTTGTCGAATTTAAGGCTATCTTGATAAATATGAAGATAACAGCAGCGTTGCACACTACACAATGTGAACGGTGGGACATGGACTTTATTACGGAGTCTGGAAGTGTTGAGCTACTCATTCCTCATTACTAAAATGGCGGCGATAAAATTTGAGTCCACGAAACATTTTACTTAGCTAATTAGCGAGGCTATTTTCCAATGAATTTTTGGACGTTTACATGATTCTCGTTTAGTTTTTGCTCGCGCAACTCAATATTTTTAC
>JAAUYH010001485.1_pt1 | contig 23608 bp, 20 predicted proteins | sample 7278061 | NCBI WGS metagenome assembly JAAUYH01 (sample SAMN14350203, study PRJNA611818) | marine sediment metagenome | isolation source: surface marine sediment (0.6m) | place: French Polynesia: Moorea | collected 2018-08 | reverse complement strand
CTACCGCGCCGGGATCATCACCGTGAAGCGGGCGCCGGACTGGTCTTCGCGGTTGGCGGCCGAGATCTTGCCGTTATGGGCGTCGACGATCTGCTTGGAGATGCTGAGGCCAAGGCCGGAATGGGTGCCGAACTTCTCGCCGGCCGGCCGCTCGGTATAGAAGCGGTCGAAGATCGCGGCCAGCTTGGTGGACGGGATGCCGGGCCCCTCATCCTCCACTTCGACGATGGCGTAGCCGCCCTCCCGGCGCCCCTTGATGGTGATCACCCCGCCCGGCGGCGAGAACGAGATGGCGTTGCCGATCAGGTTGCGGAAGACCTGCACCAGGCGGTCCTCCATGCCGGTCACGTAGAGCGTGTTGAAGGGCGGCAGGCTGAGGCGCAGCACCGGCCCGCCATCCTCCAGCGTGGTGTCGTAGAGGTCGACCAGCATCTTCAGCAGGGCGGCCATGTCGACCTCCTCGGCCTCGGCGCGGGACAGTTCGGCGTCCAGCCGCGAGGCGTCGGAGATGTCGGTGATCAGCCGGTCGAGACGCTGCACGTCCTCCAGGATGATCGCCATCAGCCGGCGCTGCTGCTCCGGGTCCTTGATGCGCGACACCGTCTCCACCGCGCTGCGCAGGGAGGTCAGCGGGTTCTTGATCTCATGCGCCACATCGGCGGCGAACCGCTCGATGGCGTCCATCCGGGTCCACAGGGCCGAGGTCATGTCGCGCAGCGACGCGGACAGCTCGCCGATCTCGTCGCGGCGGCGGGAGAAGTCGGGGATCAGCTGCTGCCGGCCATGGCCGCGGCGCACGCCCTCGGCGGCCGCCGCCAGCCGGCGGATCGGCCGGGTGATGGTGCTTGCCAGATAGAGCGACAGCGCCACCGTGACCAGCAGCGCCACGCCCCAGACCTTCAGGATGTCCTCGCGCACCGACTGGATGGCCTTTTCCATCTTGCTGGTGTCGCGGGTCACCAGGATGGCGCCCTTGACGGCGCGCAGCCTCTGCACCGGCACCGCGACGCCGAGGATCTTGCCGCCATCCGGATCGGACCAGACCTGCTGGCCGATATTGCCGGTCAACGCCCGCAGCACCGGCGGATAGTCGCCGGCCCGCTGCTGCGCCCGCTCGGAGTAGAGCGGCCAGCCCTTGCGCTCGGGCACCAGCTGGGTGATCCAGCCATAGACCGAATCGAACGCGTCGCGCAGCCAGACGCTGTCGTCGGCCGGGCGCAGCAGCTCGATCTCGATGACGCCGCCGCCGATCAACAGCCGGCTGTCGGCCAGCAGGGTGCCGTCGGTGGTGAACAGCCGGGTGCGGGTATCGGTGGTCTCGTAGAGCCGGCGCACCATCTGGCGGCCGCGCTCGGGGTCCAGGTCGAGGCCGATATCGGGGTCGCCGACAATGGCGCCCTCGGCGAGCGCGCCGGCGAAGATCAGCGCCTCGGTACGCAGGCTCTCCATCTCCGCCTGGATCAGCCGTTCCTCGTAGCGGCCAAGATAGAGCAGCCCGCCGACCAGGATCATCAGCGCCAGCAGGTTGATCGCCAGCACCCGCGCGGTGAGCTTGGAGAAGCTCCAGCGGCGGCGGATTCTGGGTAGGGCGCGCTCCGTCTCCGGAACTTCGGCGGAGTCCTTCGGGTCTTCGGTCGACCAAACGGTCCCCCTCGGCGCGTGCGGCTTCCGGGTCTCGTCAGCCGGCGCCGCGGGGGACGCCAGGTCGGCCGGCGCCCTCAGGTCCGAGCGGGTATCAAGCCTCATCCGGCCTCGGCGGTCTCCTTATACCGGTAGCCGACACCATACAGGGTTTCGATCTGACCGAAATCCTCGTCTATGGACTTAAACTTCTTGCGGATGCGTTTGATATGGCTGTCGATGGTGCGGTCGTCGACATAAATGTGCTCGCCATAGGCGGCATCCATCAGCTGGTCGCGGGTCTTCACATGGCCCGGCCGCATCGCCAGCGACTTCACCAGCAGGAACTCCGTCACCGTCAGCTCGATCGGCTTGCCCTTCCAGCTGCAGGCGTGACGGTTGGAATCCAGCACCAGATCGCCGCGCGCCACCACCGCGCTGGGATCGGCGTCGGCATCCGACGCCGCCAGCTCGCCGCGGCGCAGCAGGGCGCGGATGCGCTCGATCAGCAGCCGCTGCGAGAACGGCTTCTTGATGTAGTCGTCGGCGCCCATGCGCAGGCCCAGCAGCTCGTCGACCTCGTCATCCTTGGAGGTCAGGAAGATCACCGGAACCTGGGACACCTTGCGCAGCCGGGTCAGCAGTTCCATGCCGTCCATGCGCGGCATCTTGATGTCCAGCACCGCCACGTCGGCCGGTCGCGAGGTCAGCCCCCTGAGCGCCTCGTCGCCGTCGGCGTAGGTCCGCACGTCGAACCCCTCGGCCTCGAGCGCGATCGAGACCGAGGTGAGGATGTTTCGGTCGTCGTCGACCAGCGCGATGGTTTGAGCCACGGCAGCGCTCCTTCCTTCGATGTGGGGTCTATCCGCCTCGCCATCTGCGATGGCCCTGGGCAGGCGCCCCAACGACACACCTTGCCGGTGTCGAAGGTCGACCTCCAATATGGCGCATTTGCGGCTACCTTGTAACCAGGGCCGCCGGAATCCCGCCGTTTTTGGCGGGTTTCGTGACCATATATGGCGAACCGGTGGGGGATCGAACGGCAAATCCGGCGATTCGGCCGAATCGGCGAGAAATACGACTTGACCTTCCAGTAGCTGGAATCACGATTGTCTCCCCGGGCACTTGGGTCATGCACAGCCGGCGCGGTCGGCCAGGACGCGGCACATCCGGTCGGTCCTTCGACGCAGCCGGGGCCTGCAGATCCGAGTGTCGGACATGTCTGATGCAGCGAGTGGAGATCCCCCAATTCACGGTCGATCCGCATCGAATTTGGTTCTGGCTGTCCTAGTCGTCACAGCCCTGGGCTCGGCGACGGCGCTGGTCGCTTCGGCGCATGAGGGCGCCACCGGGGTGGTGGCGCAGCGCATGAACATGATGAAATCAATGGGCGACGCCATGAAGCGGCTGGGCACCATGTATCGGGGCCTGGTGGCCTATGACGCGGATGCGGTTCGCGAGGCCGCGAACGTCATTGCGCGCCATGGCGGGTCGAAGCTCACCGACATGTTCCCTGCCGGCAGCCTCGAACACCCCAGCGAGGCGGTGCCCGGGATCTGGGAGGATTGGGAGCGATTCGCCGAGTTGGCGGAGGACCTTACGATCCGCGCCGGCGCGCTGGCCGACGCGTCCGCCCCGGACACCGGAACGGGCGATCCGCCACCGGCATCGCTGGCGGAGTTCCGCCGGTTGGGCCGCGTCTGCAGCGCCTGCCATACCGAGTTTCGCAAGGAAGAGTGACCCATCACCGGCAGGCCGCCAGTGCCATCGCTGACGCAGCCGGATCAATGGGAATCGGAAGAGAGCACATGAACCGACGCCAAGTCATCCAGGGCGGGCTGCTGTCGGCCGGTGGCCTCGCTGCAACCGGGTGGCCGGGCACCGTGGCCCTGGCGGGCGCGCATCGCACGCTCACGGCGCGCGAGGGGCAGACCCCATTGTACCCGGAGGGCGGCCAAGGTACGGCGATCTGGGGATATGACGGCCGGTCGCCGGGACCGCTGCTGCGCGGCCGGCAAGGCGACACGCTCAGGCTTCGACTGGTCAACCAGCTGCCGCAGCCAACCAGCATCCATTGGCACGGGGTGCGGGTTCCCAACGCGATGGACGGCGTATCCGGACTGACCCAGGACGCGGTTCCGCCCGGCGGGCAGTTCGACTACGAGTTTGCGCTGCCCGATGCCGGAACCTACTGGTATCACACGCACAGCCGGTCCTGGGAACAGCTGGCGCGCGGGCTCTATGGCGTGCTCGTGGTCGACGAGCCGGACCCGCCGCAGGTCGACCGGGACCTGGTGTTCGTCATCGATGACTGGCGCCTGGATCAATCCGGCGCGATCCACGAGGCGAGCTTCGGCCAAATCCGCGACTGGGCCCATGCCGGGCGCCTCGGCAACTGGGTGACCGTCAACGGCGAGTCGGAGCATCGCTTTGCGGTGCGCTCCGGCGACCGCATCCGGTTGCGCGTTCTCAACGCCGCCAATGCGCGCGTCATGACGCTGGCCTTTCCCAAACACGATCCGGTGGTGATCGCCTATGACGGTCAGCCGGTGGCGCCGACGGCGCTTGCCGGGTCGCCGCTTCGGGTCGCGCCCGGGCAGCGTGTCGACCTGATGGTCGATCTGGGCCTGGAGCCCGGCCTGGTGAGCCCGATACTCGAAGTGAGCGACGACGACCAGCCGGTGCCCGTCGCGCATCTCGACTATCTGGCCGAGCCGGCGTGGCGACGCGACCCGCTGCCGCCGATCACCGCGCCGGCGCCCAACCCGATCCGCACCGACCTCGACCTCGACAACGCCGTCACGGCCGAGTTGCTGATGGAGGGCGGGGCGATGGGCCGCATGGCCTCGGCGATGCTGGATGGCCGCCGCATGGGCATGCGTGAATTGGCGGCCGCCGGGCGAGTCTGGGCCTTCAACGGCGTCGCCGGGATGCCGGACCGGCCGCTGCTGCGCACCGAGGTCGGCAGGACCGTCGTCATCGACCTGGTCAACGAGACCCGCTGGCCGCACGCCATGCACCTGCACGGAACGCATTTCACCGTCATCCGTCGCAATGGCGATCCGGTCGATGGCGGGCCGTGGCGGGACACCGAACTGCTCGACCCCGGCCGCCGCGCCACCATCGCCTTCGTGGCGGACTCGCCGGGGAAATGGCTGTTCCACTGCCACATGCTCGAACACCACGCCGGCGGCATGGTAACCTGGATCGAGATCACCTGATCGGAGTGCTGACGATGCCCGCTGCCTCACGAACACCAGCCGGTTGGCGGCTCCTTGCCTTCGTTATTATCCTGGTCGGCTCGGCCGCCGCGACGACGGCGCCGGCCAGCGAGCACGCGCGGCAGGTCGAGGTCTACAAGAGCCCGTGGTGCGGCTGCTGCGTCGCCTGGGTCGACCATCTCGAGCGCAACGGCTACAGCGCCATCGTGCACGATGTCGAGGACCTGTCGGCGATCAAGCAGATGGCCGGCGTGCCCCAGGACCTGTGGTCCTGCCACACGGCGATGATCGACGGCTACGTGGTCGAGGGGCATGTCCCGGCGACGGCCATCGACCGGCTGCTGAGCGAGCGTCCCGACATCCACGGGCTTTCCGTGCCCGGAATGCCGCAGGGCTCTCCCGGAATGGAGGGTCCGAACCCGGTGCCCTTCACCGTCTACAGCATCGGCTCGGATGACGAGGTCGAGGTCTTCATGGAGTTCGACGCCGACTAGCCCGCGCCGACGGGCGGCGCTACGGGTCGATCGACCGGTAGCGCCGCATGGTGTCGATCAGGGCGGAGCGGATGCCCGGCTCCATGGCCGAATGGCCGGCGTCCGGCACGACCACGAAGCGGGCCTCCGGCCAGGCATGGCGCAGATCGTTGGCGCTGGCGATCGGGCAGACGATGTCGTAGCGGCCATGGACGATGGTCGCCGGGATGTCGCGGACCCGGTCGATCTCGTCCAGCAGGCGGTCTTCCGGCGTGAACAGGTTGTTGCGGAAGAAATGCGCCTCGATGCGCGCCAGGCCGAGCGCGTGGGCGTCCTCGCCGGCCGCCGCCACCGTGTCCGGATTGGGCAGCAGGGTTGAGCAGGCGCCCTCATACATGCTCCAGGCCCGGGCCGCCGGCAGATGCACGGTCGGGTTCGGATCGATCAGCCGCCGGTAGTAGCCTTCCAGCAGATCGTCCTGTTCGTCCTCGGGCAGGAAGCCGCTGAAGGTCTCCCAGGCTTCCGGGAAGATCGCCTTCATGCCGTAGAGGAACCAGTCGATCTCGCTGCGCCGCATCAGGAAGATCCCGCGCAGGGTCAGCGACAGGCAACGCTCCGGATGGGCCTCACCATAGGCCAGCGCCAGGGTGCTGCCCCAGGAACCGCCGAAGACGTGCCAGCGGTCGATGTCGAGCTGCCGGCGCAGCGTCTCGATGTCCTCGATCAGCAGTCTCGTGGTGTTGCGGGTGATCTCGCCCAATGGCCGCGATCGGCCGGCACCACGCTGGTCGAAGATGACGACCCGGTAGTGGTCCGGATCGAAGAAGCGCCGGTGCACCGGCGACGCGCCGGCCCCCGGGCCGCCATGCAGGAAGACGACCGGCACGCCCTCTGGATTGCCGCATTGCTCCCAGTAGAGCTCATGAAGCGAGTCGGTCTGCAGCAGGCCGGTCTGGAACGGCTCGACAGGCGGGAAAATGGCGTCGCGCGGCATGCGGTTCGTGCTCCGGGATCTCTTCCTACCCGTCATGACGGGCGGCGCAGATGTGAGTGTAGGCAGTCCCAGGGGCGGACGCAAAACCTCCTGCGATCGATGCGACCATCGGTTACAAGAAGCCATGTGCCGATTGGCGAGCCTTGCGCTGCTGTTGCTCACCGCCCTGGCGGCTCCGGCCTTCGCCGGCATGCCCGACGGCCTGGTGCCCGACGGCGCCGGCGTCGTCTCGGAGATTGTCGATGGCGACACGGTGCGGCTGGAGGACGGCACCGAGATCCGCCTGGTCGGTCTGCAGGCGCCCAAGCTGGCGCTCGGACGCCGCGATTTCCGGGATTGGCCGCTGGCCGGGGAGGCACGCGACGGGCTCGCCGGCCTGGTGCTCGGACGCCGCGTGACGCTGGCCTATGGCGGCCGCCGCATCGACCGCCACGGCCGCGCCTTGGCCCACCTCATCCGCGATGACGGGCTGTGGGTCCAGGGCGCCATGCTGGAGCGCGGCCTGGCGCGGGTCTACAGCTTCGAGGACAACCGCACGGGCGTGGCCGAGATGCTGGCGGCGGAGCGGCGGGCGCGGGCCGCCGGGCGCGGCATCTGGGAGCACCCGTTCTATGCGATCCGGTCGGTGGCCGACACGGACGATCTGCTGGACAGCTTCCAGATCGTCGAGGGTCCGGTGATCGACGCGGCCGAGGTGCGGCGGCGCGTCTACCTTAATTTCGGCCCAGATTGGCGCGACGATTTCACCGTGAGCATCGCACCCGACCACGTCCGCGCCTTTCGCGCCGCCGGGCTTGAGCCGCTGGAGTTCGGCGGCCGGCATATCCGTGTTCGCGGCTGGCTCTACCGCCGCAACGGACCGATGATCGACGCCACCCATCCCGAACAGATCGAACTGCTCGAGACCTCCGAATGACCCGACGGTTCTGGACGCGTATCGGCACCATCGCGGCCGCCGCCCTGGCGCTGCTGGCCACGCTTGCCGGCTGCGCCGTGAATCCGACCACCGGCCGCGAGCAGTTCTCGCTGCTCAGCCCGGAGCAGGAGGCCTCGATCGGCGAGCGGGAGTTCCCCCGGCTGGTGGAGCAGTTCGGCGGGGAATATGCCGATCCGGCCCTGCAGGCCTATGTCGAACGGGTCGGCCGCCAGGTGGTGCAGGCCACCGGCGCCGCCGGCCAGCGCTACCGCTTCACCGTGCTGGACAGCGACCTGCCGAACGCCTTCGCGCTTCCCGGCGGCTATGTCTCGGTCACCCGCGGCCTTCTGGCGCTGATGAACGACGAGGCGGAGCTGGCCGGCGTCATGGCCCACGAGGTCGCCCACGTGACGGCCCGGCACAGCGCCGAACGCTACAGCCAGGCGACCCTGGCGCAGCTGGCGACCGACATCATCGGTTCGGCCACCGGCAGCAACGAGCTCGCCGAGGCGATCGGCACCGGGGCCCAGCTCTACCTGTTGAGCTACAGCCGGGGCCAGGAATCCGAGGCGGACTCGATCGGCATCCGCTACCTGGCCGGCGCCGGCTACGACCCGTTTGCCATGAGCAGCTTCCTCGGCCAGCTCGACCGCAACCGCGATCTCGATGCCCGGATCGACGGGCGTTCGAGCGGCGGCAGCCTGCCGGCCTACTTGTCGACCCATCCGCGGACCGAGGAGCGGGTGCGGCAGGCCAGCGCCGTGGCGGCGCAGGCAATGGGCCCGTCGTCCCGGCGCGACCGCGACGCCTACCTTTCGGCGATCGACGGTCTGGCCTGGGGCGAGACCGGCCGCGGCGGCTTCATCGACGGGACCGTGCTGACGCATCCGGCGGAAGGCTTTCGCTGGGAGGCGCCACAGGGCTTTCAGCTGAGCCACAGCGGCAGCCGCGTGGTCGGCAACGACCGGTCGGGATCGGTGATCGCCTTCGACGTCGTCTCGCCGCGCGGCACCGCCGCGCCGGTCACCTACCTGACCAGGGAATGGGCCCGTGACACCGGCGTGGCCGGGGTCGAGTCCATCGACGTCAACGGCTTTCCGGCCGCCACCGGAACCCTGCAGGTCAACACCAATGCCGGCGTACGCGACATACGGCTGATCGCCATCCGCAGCGACCAGGACCGCATCGCCCGTTTCCTGTTCTTCACCCCGCCCACCATCACCGCGCAGATGGCGCCGGCCTTCCAGCGCACCACCTACAGCTTCCGCCCGCTGACCGCGCGCGAGCGCTCAGCGCTCAGCCCGCGGCGCATCCAGGTGGTCACTGTCCGGCGCGGCGACACGGTGTCGTCGCTGGCCCGGCGCATGGCGTTCGACGATTTCCAGGTCGAGCGCTTCCTGGCTCTCAACGGCCTGGATGCGGGCGCCCCGCTTTTGGCGGGCCAGCAGGTCAAGCTGATCGTGCGTTGAGGCGGGGCTATGGCGATCTTCGATCGCGTTCATCCAAGCCCCTCACCCTCCCACGGCTTCGGCCCGGGTCCCTCCCCCTCCCGCGAAGGGAGAGGGGTCGTTTGGCCGGAGCTTGTTAGAGCCCTCTCCCCTTGCGGGAGAGGGAGGGGCCCGCGCGTTAGCGTGGGAGGGTGAGGGGGCTTGCGATCGGCATTTCGAGCTTGGCAGCTCGACCCCGCAAGTCTTGACCGCTACTGCTCCGCCAGCAGCTCCTGGGCGGTGCGGACGCGGGTGCGCAGGAAGGCGCGCATCTTCAGCAGGGCCCGGTGCTCCAGCTGGCGGATGCGCTCCTTGCTGACTCCAAGCTGCTCCCCCAGCTTCTCCAGCGTGTCGCCCTCTTCCTGCAGCCGGCGACGCCGGATGATGGTCTGCTCACGGGGGCTGAGCTGACCGATCGCCTCGGCCAGCCAGCGCGACCGGGTCTCGCCGTCGCGCATGCCGATCACCACCTGCTCCGGCGACGGCCGCTCGTCGGCCAGCGTGTCCTGCCAGTCGAGGTCGCCGGACGGCGTCATCGGCGTGTTCAGCGACTGGTCGCCGCCGGACATCCGCATCTCCATCGATTCGACATCGCTGACGTTGACGTTCAGCTCGCGGGCCACTTTCTCCCGGCCGTCATGGGTGAGACGGGTAGCCGAGGCCTCCTCGATACGGGCCTGCAGCCGGCGCAGATTGAAGAACAGCGACTTCTGTGCCGCCGTGGTGCCGGTGCGGACGATCGACCAGTTGCGCAGCACGAAATCCTGCATGGCGGAGCGGATCCACCAGGCGGCATAGGTCGAGAAGCGGACCTCGCGCCCGGGCTCGAAGCGGGCCGCCGCCTGCATCAGCCCGACATTGCCTTCCTGAACCAGGTCGCCCATGGGCAGGCCGTAGTTGCGGAACCGCGATGCGGTGCTGATCACCAACCGGGTGTAGGCGCGGACCAGCTCGTGCAGCGCCACCTCGTCGCTCTCCTCGCGCCAGCGCCGGGCCAGCTCGAACTCGCGGTCGCGGGTGAGCAGCGGCTCACGCATCGAGCGCTTTATGAAGGCCAGGTTTGCGCGCTGGGTTTCGGAACCATCAATATGCGCCATGCCGGCCTCCCGATCATCGGCCACGGCAGGACGCCGTCGGCCAGGAACCACCTATTGGTGATACGCGTGCAGGGGCCAACCGGATTAACCGTGCCCGAAATTACTTTAAAACGGTTCTAAGGATCGCGATAGGATAGTTTTGTGCACTGCAACAAAACTGTCACATTGTAGCCGGAACCGGTCTCAGGCCTCGATCAGCTCCATGATCTGGCCATCGGCGCCAACCTGGGCCGCCGTCAGGGTGCCGCCGCGCCCGCAGCCGCCATCCAGGGTCGCGGTGACATCGCCGACGGACACGCCGCCATTGGCCGGGTCATAGCCGCGGATCACCCGGCGACAGCCGAAATACGGCTCCGTCAGCTCGTCGAAGCCGGCCGCCCCCCACCAGAAGCTGTCGCCCTGGGCCGGCAAAGGCCGGGACGGGTCGATGCCGGCGCTGACGAACAGCACCGCCCCATCCTTGGTGAAGGCCGCCCGGCGCAGCGCCGCGAAGAGACTGTTGTGCCCGGGTGCGGCGCGCATCGCCGCGCGAAGCTGGTTGGTCCATCGGGTCAGCTGGACCGCGCCCTCGCGCGCCGCCGCCATCCCGTCATCGGCATCGCCGCCATAGGCGCGCAGCGTCGGCTCGACGCCCTGGTCCAGCATCCAGGCCAGCACGTCCTTCGGATTCGGGGCGAATTGCAGTTGCAGCAGCTTCTGCCACATTTCCTCCTGGGCGCCGCGCAGATAGACCAGGTCGCCGACCAGCACGCCCGGGATCGCCAGGATCTCACGCCGAAAGCCGAGCATCTCGGCGATGGTTTCGTAGACGCTGTCGCCGCGCCCGACGAAATTGCCCAGATACACGATGCGGTCGCCCACCGCGAACTGGCTGGCCAGATGGTCATGCAGGACGCTCAGGCGGCCGACATCGGCATGGATGGCGGACACCGCCCAAATCCGGTCCGGTTGCCCGAGCGGGGCGAACTTTGCGCTATCGGAATTCAAACTGACTGCCGCTTATCGTCAATGTGTCATAAACCCTTCGCGAATCGCGGCAGTGTAGCCGGATCGCGCGGGCAGGGGTGCGGCAATTCGGAGGCCGGGCCGGTCAACCGGACGGCCTTGACCCTAAGGAAAACGGCCGCCCGGGTGGACCGGACGGCCGCTCTGTCTGTTTATCCCAATGCCGGCGAGCCGGCAATGGCGGGTCACGCGGCCTTGGTGAGGACCTGCTCCAGACGCTCGGTGGCGCGCACCTCGTCGATCTTCTCGACCGCCGCCAGCTCGCGCGACAGGCGCTCAAGCGCGGCCTGGTAGATCTGCCGCTCGCTGTAGGATTGCTCGGGCTGATCGGCGGCGCGGTGCAGGTCGCGCACCACCTCCGCGATCGACACCGGATCCCCGGAGTTGATCTTGGCCTCGTATTCCTGGGCGCGGCGGCTCCACATGGTGCGGCGCACGCGGCTGCGGCCCTTCAGCGTCTCCATCGCCGTCTTGATGCGATCCTTGGAGCTCAGCTTGCGCAGGCCGGCCTTCTTGGCCTTGCCGGTCGGGACCTTGAGCGTCATGCGCTCCTTGTCGAAGTTGATGGCATAAAGCTCAACTTCCATATCGCCCATCCGGTGGGTCTCGATGCCGGCGATGCGCCCCACGCCATGGGCGGGGTAGACCACGTAATCACCGACGCTGTATTCGAGTTGATGCGACATTCCTGTTTCTCTGCCCCACAGTTTCTCCAAGCGCGCCCACGCCACCGGGCACCTTGCGACCGCGCCTTCCCCGGCGTCGTGTCGCGGCGCACCCAACCATCAGGACGACCCCCTCCATCCGCGCTATTGCGGCGCAGCCCCGCACCGGGGCCGACTTCGGGGAGGGGGACCGGGTCCGCCATAAAAAGAGGCCGGTTAGCCTTCACCACCGGCACGTTCTATGAATATAGCGTAAAATGCCGACGTTATAAAGGGTTGCGATTGAATTCGATCGGATTCGGTTAACTGCGCAACATAGCGTCCCCAATAGCGGGCGGATTAATCGCCGTCGCCCGGATCGCTGCTGAAATGTTTTGCGAACTTGTCCGGTACCGTCTGCCAGTCATCGGCATCGGCCAGCGGCTCCTTCTTTCGGGTGATATTCGGCCAGATCTCCGAATACTCACGATTCATCTCGAGCCATTTCTCGGCCGCGTCGCCTTCTGTATCCGGTTTGATCGCCTCGATCGGGCATTCCGGTTCGCACACGCCGCAATCGATGCACTCGTCGGGATGGATGACCAGCATGTTCCGACCTTCGTAGAAGCAGTCCACCGGACACACCTCGACGCAGTCGGTGTATTTGCACTTGATGCAGGTCTCGGTCACCACATACGGCACGATGCCCTCCAGATCCTCTTCTTGCCCGACGCAGCCCGCGGCCGGGGTTTGTACACCGCCGGCGGCCCGCCGGACTAGTGGATTTCGTGCCGCCCCAGCGCCCGTTTGCGAGCCGCCCCGCTTTCCCGGTCGCTGACATTCAGCAGCCCGCAGATGCGGCGCAACAAGCTGGCCTCCAGAGGGTGCACCTCGCCGTCGGTACAGGCCACGTCCCACAGCATCTCGACCAGCTGGACCCGTTCGTCATGGGCGAACGCGTCGCGGATGACCCGGGTGAATCGGTAGAGCTGGACCGAATCCTCGGTGACCCGCTCGGCCTCGGCGATCAGGTCGGCGGTCTCCTCCTCGCTCAGCGAAAAGCGCCACCGGACCAGTTCCCCGATCCGCGCCAACTCGTCGGCATCGACGGTCTCGTCCATGCGCGCCGCCTCCACCAGGAGCGCCGCCGCGGCGAGATGAAGCTCATCTTGCGTGTGAGTGGCCGCGACCGGCTCGGTCGGCACGGTCAGCAGCGCCTTCAGGCGGTTCATCATGGGTTTCCGTAGCACTCCGCATCATGGCTCGCAACCCTACCGAAACTGGGGGTTTTGCCCGCCACTGCAAGACCTCTGCGGGCCTTTCGGTCAATCCTGCCCGGTCAGCCGTTCGGTGCTGCGGCGGTCCTTCTTGGTGGGTCGGCCGGCGCCGCGGTCGCGTCGGCCCGCCGGTCCGTCCCGGCGCGGCATCGCCGTCTCCGGGCTGGGCGGCGACAGGTCCTCGTACAGGGTCTGCGCCTCCTTCGCCGGACCGCGCCGGGCGCCGATCGCCAGCACCCTGACGACCCGGACGTGACGGCCCTGCACGAAGGTCAGGACCTGGCCGGGGCGGACCGACGCATGCGCCTTGCTGATCGCGTCGCCGTCGACCCGGATCTTTCCGGCGGCGCATTGCGCGCTCGCCAGCGTCCGCGACTTGAAGAACCGCGCGTGCCACAGCCACTTGTCGATCCGCTGGGTCGGGTCTTCGGACATCGACCGTTCAGTCCGACCCGGTCCCGGTGCGGTTGCGCAGCTGCGCGAACGGCGAATCCGGGTTGCCGCGCCGGCGGCGCGGCCGGGCGCGGCGGGCGCCGGGACGGAAGGTCAGCGTGCCGGCCTCGTCACGAGCCGCCCGGTAGCCCAGCACCGCCAGGATGTCCGGCAGTTCGGACAGCGGGGCGCCGACAAGCCGTGCCAGCTCCGGCGTTGCCGCCAGCGGTCCGGCGCGGTGCCGCTTGGCGGCGGCACCGGCCAGCGCCTCCAGCCGGTCCAGGCGGACGGCGCGGCGGCCGGCCGGGCAATAGCCGCAGATGCGATAGAAGCCGTCCGGCGTTTCCGCCTGCCGGGGCACCGAGAGGCTGCCCGGCGCCGGCAATGGCGGTTGCGGCCGCTGCAGCGCGACCGACCAGAGCAGGGCGCAGATCGCAGCCGGCCGCGGCTTCAGGAGGGCCGGCAGGAAGACATGCGCGACGCCGATCCTGACGCCGAGAGCGCTCAGCGCCTTGCGGTCCGCGCGCGACAGGGTCTTCAGCAGGCCCTCGAGGTCACTGCGGCGGCAGGCCCCGAGCCGTTCGACCAGCTGGTAGGCGACGCCGCGGGCGGCACCGGCAAGCTCGGCGTCGCGCAGCGTCATCAGCCCCCGCAGCTCCGCGGCGATGCGCCGGTCGATCCAGGCGGCGAGCCGCGCGGTGATCCGGTCGCGCGCCGCCGGCTCGACCAGATCGCTGGACAGGGCGCGGATCTGCGGGGCCAGGAGTTCCGATCCGGGCATCAACCGCGCGACCGGCGTACCATCCCAGAGAATCGTCCCGGCCGGCTCCGAGCCGTCCTGGGCGATGGCGAAGGCGTCGTCGGCCTCGCCCTCGAAGCGGCGCACCCGGGCGCCGATCTCCGAGCGCAGGGCCCGGCGCGCGGCATTCAGCAGGGCACGCGCCTCCTCTCCCTGAACCGCGGCATCGGCGACGAAGCGGAAGCCGTCGAGCCGACCGACATACTCGCCCTCGACCAGCACGTCGCCGCTGCGCGTCACGGCGCCGGCCAGTTCGCCGCCTTCGGCCAGCCGCTGGACCAGCACGGTGGTCCGGCGGTCGACGAACCGCTGGGTCAGGCGCTCGTGCAGCGCGTCGGACAGCCTGTCCTCGATGGCCCGGCTCTGCTCCTGCCAGTGCCGGGGATCCGCCAGCCAGTCGCCGCGATGGGCGATGTAGGTCCAGGTGCGGACATGGGCGATGCGGGTCACCAGCGCGTCGATGTCGCCGTCGGTGCGGTCGAGGCGCGCCATCTGCCGCGCCACCCAGTCGGTGTCCAGCCTGGCATCGTCGGGGGCAAGCTGGCGATAGAGCCGCCCCAGCAGCCTGGTGTGATCGTCGGAGAGGATCTTGCGGAAATCCGGGATCTGACAGACCTCCCAGAGCAGCCGGGTCGCTTCCGGATGGCGGGCCAGCGCCACGATGTCCGGATCGCGGGCCAGGGCTGCCAGCGCCTGCTGGTCGTCGGCCTCCGGGGCGCGGCGCAGCACCCTGGTGCCCGGCTTTTCGCGCAGGCTCTTCAGCAGCAGGGCCGGGCTGCCGAAATCGAGATCGGCGTCGCGCCACATCAGGGCCGTCAACGGGTCGAAGCTGTGGGTCTCGACCGCGGCCACCGTCTCCTCGTCCAGCTCCGGCACGTCGCCGGTGGTGCCGAATGTGCCGTCGGACATGTGCCGGCCGGCGCGGCCGGCGATCTGGGCCACCTCGGTCGGTCGCAGCCGCCGCGCCACCTGGCCGTCGAACTTCGACAGCCGCGCGAAAGCCACATGGTCGATATCCATGTTGAGGCCCATGCCGATGGCGTCGGTGGCGACCAGGTAGTCGACCTCGCCGGCCTGGTACATGCCGACCTGGGCGTTGCGGGTCCGCGGGCTGAGCGCTCCCAGCACCACCGCGGTGCCGCCGCGCTGGCGGCGAATCAGCTCGGCCGTCTCATAGACGTCGGCGGCGGAGAACGCGACCACGGCGCTGCGCGGCGGCAGCCGCGTCACTTTGCGGTACCCGGTATGGGTCAGGCTGGAGAACCGCGGCCGCTGGTCGAACTCGGCCTCCGGGACCAGCCTGCGCAACAGCGGGCGAATCGTCTCCGCGCCGAGGAACATGGTCTCCTCGGTGCCGCGGGCCGACAGCAGGCGATGGGTGAAGATGTGTCCGCGCTCGGGATCGGCGCACAGCTGGATCTCGTCGACGGCCAGGAAATCCACCGGCCGGTCGAGCGGCATGCTCTCCGCCGTGCAGACGAAATAGTCGGCGTTCGGCGGGATGATCTTCTCTTCGCCGGTCACCAGCGCGACTCGGGACGCGCCCTTGATCCGCACCACGCGATCGTAGTTTTCCCGCGCCAGAAGCCGCAGCGGAAAGCCGATCATGCCGGACGCATGGCCCAGCATCCGGTCGATCGCCAGATGGGTCTTGCCGGTATTCGTGGGCCCCAGGACGGCCACCAGGCGATGCCGGTCCGCAGTCGATCGCATCCATTGAAGATTGAGGTTTTGACCCGGCGATGCAAGCGCCCAGCCGAGGCGTGATCCCAGAGCGCCGCGGCCCCGGTGACCTTTTGTTAACCATTTCCCCGGCAGGCTCATTGCACCCTGGGAGGTTCCGTCGGCAACGACCGGCAACCGAAGGAGGGTTGGGCCGATGTGCTGCCGCTCCACCACGGCCGTCCTGATGGCCGCGCTGCTGACCACCGGACCGGTTATCTGGTCCGAACCGGCTGCCGCCGTGACAGCCGACGAGATCCGCGCCGGGCTCGAAGACTGGTTCGCCGACGCACTTCCACAATCGAGCGCCGGCCTCACCGCCGAACTGGCGGGAGAGGTCGCGGTGCAGGAGTCGGGCTCCGGCTTCCGGGCCGAGCTGCCGGCGATCCGACTGGCGCTGGGATCGGCCGGAACGACCCTGCGGATCGACCCGGTGAGCGTCGACCTGCAGCCGCTCGTCGGCGGCGGCTTCGCCGCCAACTGGACCCTGCCCGACCGCATCGAGCTGCAGGCGCCCGACGGCGCCGCGGCGACGATCACCGTCGGCGGCCAATCGGGCCACGGTCTCTATTCGCCGGAACTGGCGCTGATGGTCGCCACCAATTTCGAGCTCCAGGACCTCCAGGTCGCCCTGCCCGGCCAGCCGCCGCATCTGGCGCTGGAGTCGCTGTCCGCGGCGGTCCGCTATGATGCCGTTGGTCCCGGGATCTTCGACCAGTCCACCGAGCTGCAGATCGGCGGTCTTGCCGGGCTGAAGCCGGACGGATCGCCCGCCCTCAGGATCGCGTCGATCGCGCTCGCCGGAGGCGCCCGCGGTATCGATCTCGCCGCCTGGCGCGACATGAGGGCGTCCATGCAGCCCTCATTCGGGCATCGGCCGAAGTCGACCGCTCCGCGTTTGAATGCGGCCGCCCGACCGGCGCCGCTGCGCTCCTATGAAGGCAGCCACCGGATCCGGGACGTCAGCCTCGATATCGGCGGCGGGCCCCTGAACATCGGCGACGGGGCCCTGGACTTCTCCTTCGACGGGCTGGATTCCGGCGTCTCGTCCCTGGCCGTCGATTTCTCGCTGTCGGACATCGACCTGCCGGCCGTCATCGGCCCGCTCACGCCGCGGGAGATGGCGGTCGACCTGGTGATCAGCGGGCTGCCGACGGATCGCCTGTTCGAGGCCCTGACGGCGGTCGCCGCCGGAGCGGGGCTGGCGCCGTCGAACAATGCGCTGGCCCTGTTCGGGCTGACCCTGCAGGACGCCATGATGACGTCCGGGGCGCGCATCGCGATCAACGAGCTGCTGCTGACCGGTACCGGGTCACGGCTGCGCCTTTCCGGAACGGTCCACCCGAGCCACGCCGCCCCGCTCGGCATGACCGCCGATCTCGAACTGTCGATCAACGGGCTGGCCGACATGCTCGCGGCCGCCGAGGCGGACCCGACGGACACGCAGACGCTGGGGCAACTCGCCGTGCTGCAGGCGGTCGGCACGCCCGGCACCGACCCGGACGGAACGCCGGCGCTGACCTACGCGCTCGACATCACCCAGCAGGGCCAACTGCTGCTCAACGGCGCCGACCTGCTGCCGGCCCTGGCGACCGCCGCACCCTGACCGGCGCGGCGGTCCGCCTTGGGATCGCCGGCCCCTCGGTCCGTGTGACCCGCGTGTGATCGCCACAGGCTATGTTGCTGCGCCATGCCCCGAAGTCCTGTTGCCGCGCCAGGCCCGAAAGGGCTATGTGAATGGTGACTTCGCCGACCGCCGCGTCGCTCGCAGGAGGGGACGCCGCCGTCGGCCCTGGCCATAGTGAACAGGGGATTTCAGATGCGATTGTTCAGGGGATTCGCAGCCGCCGCCGCGGTCGTGCTGGCACTCGGTCCCGCCGCCCAGGCCCAGGTGAATGAGCAAACGGCCGAGGAGATCCGCCGCGCCATCAAGGTCTGGATCGGCCAGAATGTCCAGAGCCCCACGAGCCCGTACACCGTTGAGCTCGACGGCCAGATCGCGGTCGTACCCGACAGCGGCCTCTATCGCGTGACCCTGCCCGGCGGCCGCGCCGTGGTGCCGGGTGAGGGCACCTTCCATTTCGGCGAGATCGCGATCGATTTGAGCCCGTTGGACAATGGCTGGTACGACGCGCGCTGGCGCATTCCGGACAGCTACCGCCTCGAACCCGTCTACGGTTCGCCCGCGCTGATCACCATCGGCGGGCAGTCCGGCACCGGCGTCTTCGCACCGGAGTTCCAGACCATGACCAGCATGGACGCGGAGCTCAGCGACATCACCGCCTCCGCCGTGGACGAGGACGCCAGGCTGACGATCGACCGGATCGCGGTGGCGATCGAATCCGTGGAGGTCACATCCGGCGTCTACGACCAGGTTTCCACCGCCAACGTCGACAGCGTGCGCTTTACCGAGAATGGCGGACGCAACCGGTTCGAACTCAGCGATCTGGAAATCTCGGTCGTCAGCGATGATGGCCGGCTCGCGGAACTGGCGCAGTTCCAGCGCGAGTCGAACGCGCTGACGCTGCAGATGGAGGGGGCCAACGATATCGACGAGATCGGCGCCGCGACGGCTGCCATCGCCGATCTGATGGAATCGATGCCGGCGCTTCTGGCCGGCGTGGAGATGGAGACCCGCATCGGCGCCGTGACCATCGAGGATCACGGCGACGCCTTCCGGATGGACGGCGGTCACCTCACGATGGCGCTGACCGGGCTGGACGCGGCGCGATCGGAGTTCGCCCTGGGACTCGGCTCCGACGGCATCTCCATCAGCGATCCCGATCTCGACCGGCTGTTCCCCAATGAGGCGGCGCTCCGGCTGGCCTTGACCGAACTGCCCAACAGCGAGCTCGTCGAGCTGGGAATCGGGACCATGCGCTCCATGGGCACGACCGATCCGACGATGGCCATGCTGATGGCGAGCGGCGGTCTGCAGCAGGCGCTGACCACTGCCAACAGCACCGTGGAGATCGGCCCGATCCGGATCGCGTCCGACATCGCCAGCATCGACCTCGAAGGCGTCCTGCGGCCGGACGCCACCTCGCCCTTTGGCGTGGTGGGCGAGGCCGACATGGTGGCGACCGGGCTCGACACGATGATCGCGGAGCTGCAGGCCACCGGCGGCGATCCCGAGCTCATCCAGGTCCTGACCCTGATGCAGACCCTCGGCGCCCAGGCCCCGGATGCCGATGGGCGGACGGTGCGCACCTACGCGTTCCAGCTCGACAGCACCGGCACGGTGCTGCTCAACGGCGCCGACATCATGCCGCTGCTGGGCATGCAGTAGCCCGGCACGGATTTGCCCGCGTTCGGCCGCGGCGGGGTTGCACCGCCGCGGCCGCTCCCACATATCAGCGAAAACACTGGCATCACCTGCGACACGGGTCCGCAATGAGCGAGGAACGTCTGCAATTCCAGGCCGAGGTCAGCCGGCTCCTGGATATCGTGGCGAAGTCCCTGTACAGCGAGAAGGAGGTCTTCCTCCGCGAGCTGATCTCCAACGCATCCGACGCCTGCGACAAGCTGCGCTACGCGGCGCTGACCCAGCCGGACCTGATCGCCGACGGTGACGGCACCTTCAAGATCACCCTCACGATCGACGCCCAGGCCCGCACCCTCACCGTGGCCGACAACGGCATCGGCATGAACCGGGACGACCTGCTGGCGAATCTCGGCACCATCGCCCGCTCCGGCACCGCGGCCTTCCTCGACACCCTCGGCAGCGACGCCAAGGACGACGTCGCTCTGATCGGCCAATTCGGTGTCGGCTTCTATTCCGCCTTCATGGTCGCCGACCATGTCGCGGTGCTGACGCGCAAGGCGGGCGAGGGCCAGGGCTGGCGCTGGACATCCGACGGCAAGGGCGAGTTCACCATCGCCGAGACCGGCGGCGTGGCCCGCGGCACCCGGGTGATCCTGCACCTGGCCGAGGGCCAGGACGAGTTCCTCGAGCCGGCCCGCCTGCGCCAGGTGGTCAAGACCCATTCCGACCACATCGCGATCCCCGTCATCCTGGCCGGTTCGCCGGAGAACGGCGCCGCGGCGGACGAGGAAACGCTGAACCGCGCCTCGGCGCTGTGGACCCGGCCGCGCAACGAGATCAGCGACGACGACTACAAGGAATTCTACCACCACGTCGCCCACGCCTTCGACGAGCCGTGGCTGCGCCTGCATTACCGGGCGGAGGGCAAGATCGAGTACACCACCCTCTTATTCGTGCCCACCACTGCGCCCTTCGACCTGTTCCATCCGGACCGGGAGCACCGGGTCAAGCTGTATGTCCGCCGGGTCTTCGTGTCCGACCGGGCCGAGGGCCTGTTGCCGCCCTACCTCAGGTTCCTGCGCGGCATCGTCGACAGCGAGGACCTGCCGCTCAACGTCAGCCGCGAGATGCTGCAGAACAATCCGGTGGTGGCGAAGATCCGCCACGGGTTGACCCGGCGCGTGCTGTCCGAGATCGGCAAGCGGGCGGAGAAGGCTCCGGACGAGTACGCCGCCTTCTGGGACCAGTTCGGCGCCCTGCTGAAGGAGGGCGCGTACGAGGATTCCGACAACCGCGAGACCCTGCTGTCCCTGCTGCGGTTCCGCAGCACCCGCGATGACGGCCAGGGCTGGACCAGCCTGGCCGAGTACGTGGAGCGGATGAAGGACGGCCAGGAGGCGATCTACACCATCACCGGCGACGATCTGGACATGGTGAGGGCCTCGCCGCAGCTCGAGGGTTTTCGCGCCCGGGGCATCGAGGTGTTGTTGCTGACCGATCCGGTCGATGAGTTCTGGATCCCGGCGATCGCCAGTTTCCAGGACAAGCCGTTCAAATCGGTGACCCGCGGCGGCGCCGATCTGGCCAAGATCAAACCCGCCGACGCCGACAACGAAGAGGCCGCCGAGGCAGAGCCCGCGGCCGACGCGCTGATCACCGCTCTCAGGACCGCGCTGGCGGACCATGTGAAGGATGTCCGCAGCTCCGAACGCCTGACCGACAGCCCGGTCTGCCTGGTCGCCGACGAGGGCGACATGGACATGCATCTGGAACGGCTGCTGATGAAGCACAATCAGCTCGACTCCGCCGCCAAGCGCATCCTCGAAGTCAATCCCGGCCATCCGCTGATCCGCCGGCTGGCGGAGATCGCGGGCGGCGATGACGACGGGCGCCTGGCGGACATGGCCTTCCTGCTGCTCGACCAGGCGCGCATCGCGGAGGGAGAGCCGGTACCCGATGCCGCGGCCTTTTCCCGCCGCCTGTCGGCCGCCCTTACCCGCAGCCTGGACGGATAGCGCGAGCGCCCCCTCACCCAGCTTCGGCTAGGGCTCGGCCACCGCCTCGCCAAGCCTGCGCAACCCTCTCCCCAAGGAGAGTGATTTTCTTCCGAGTGTCGGTAGATTTCCCTCTCCTCGGGGAGAGGGCGGGGCCCGCGGCGGAGCCGTGGGAGGGTGAGGGGGTCGAGCCCTGCCCCTGCCATACTCCCCAGCCAGTCCCGCGCGATGAAGAACGCCGGCCCGGAGGGCCGGTCAGTGGTCGATCCGAAACTCGACCGAGGGAATTCCCGAGACGTGTCGCCGTTTCAGCTGTCCGGCTGGACCACGATCCGGGCGGCGCCGAGGATCGCTCCGTGGCCGGGACTCTGCACGATCACCGCGCAGCCGCCGGGGATGTCGCTGACCGGCATGCTGGCGCTGAGGGTCATCGCCTCGCCGCGCCACTGGCCGATCACGTCGAACTGCCGCACCACGTTCACGTCGGTCAGGGTGCGGCCGCGATTCTCGCCGCGGGCCACCTCGGTCACATGCGAGGCGTCATACCGCACCAGCACGATGTCGGCCGGCTCGCCGTCATAATCGGCGGCGCCCAGGGAGACGATGAAGCGGTCGCGGTCCGGCTGCTCGACCATCACGGGCACGGTGTGCCGGCGCTGGCCCGGCGCCTCGTCGATGGCCCGGTTCACCTCGCGACGGCGCGAGCCGACCAGCGAAACGCTGCCGTCGACCACCATCTGCGGCGTGAACACCGACCGCAGGTCGAAGGCCCGACCGTACGACCGCTGCCGCATGGTGGAATCCCGGGAGGCGAAGGGATCGGCCCAGCCGATATAGTCCCAATAGTCGACATGGTAGCCCAGCGCCAGGACGTCGTCCCGATCCGCCAGTTCCTGCAACAGCCGGTCGGCCGGAGGGCAGGAGGAACAGCCCTGGCTGGTGAACAGCTCGACGACGGTCGGCGAATCGACGGTGATCTCCGCCTGCGCGGGACCGGCGAAGGGCAGCAGCGTGGCCGCCAGGACGAGGAGACGGGTGCGTATTGTCATGGCCGCAAGGATGCCGGGACCATCTCCGATAGGCGACTCACAATGCATCGCAGCCTTTCACAGCTGGGTGAAGGTCGCTTTAACTCTCTGATAGAATTGACAAATGCGGGCCTGCGCGGCATCGAAAATCGCGCTAGCCGGCGCGGACCTGGACGTCGACCGCCATCTCGATGAAGGCCTCCGCCGGGCCGAAATAGCTGCCCGACAGTGGCACCGCCTGGGAGGGGTCGCGGGCCACGGCGACCCGGATCAGGTGGCTGCCGCCGACCTTGCCGTTGGTGGGATCGAACTCGACCCAACCGGCGCCGGGCAGATAGACCTGGACCCAGGCATGGGTGTCGCCGGCGCCGACGATGCCGCCCTCCGCGCCATCCAAGGAAGGATCGTAGACGTAGCCGCTGACGAACCGGGCGGCGAGGCCGAGCGATCGCGCCGCCTCGATCATCAGCAGCGCCAGGTCGCGGCAGCTGCCGCCGCCCAGCGCCAGGGTCTCGGTCGGATCCTGGATGCCGATCGCGTAGCGGCGCTGGTAGGTGAACTGCTGGTGGATGGCGGTGGTCATCGCCGCCAGCAGGTCGGCGGTGCCGGTCTCGCGCGCCTGCCCAGCGGCGCCCTGGCCGACGAATTGGCGGGCCCACAGATCGACCTTGCGCTCGGGATCGGGATGATGACGCTCGATGGTCCGCCCGAGATCGGGGATCTCTTCGCTGGGATACCCGAACGGGTAGGTCCGGGCATACTCCTCCAGCGGAAAATCCGGCCCCTCCAGCCCATAGACCTCGACTTCGATGTCACTCTCGAAGGACAGGAAATCCGCCGACGCGTCGAACTCGGCGATGGCGATCGAGTTGCCGAAGACGTCGTGCAGCCACCGCACCGTCGCCGTCGGGCTGATCGCCAGCTTGGCGGAGACCAGCCTGAGGTCGTGGCTGTCGCGCGGCCGGAACATCAGCCGGTGGGCGCCGAACCGCACCGGCTGCGCATAGCGATAGGTGGTGACGTGCTTGACCGTCAGGCGCTGCATCTCGGAAGCCGCAATCCGTGCCGGCGGCGCGTCGCGAGGGGTCCGGCCGCCCCTACGCCGCTTCGCTCATCATGTTGCGCAGCACGTATTGCAGGATGCCGCCGTTCTTGAAGTACTCGACCTCGTCCAGCGTATCGATGCGACAGAGCAGCGCCGCCGTATCCGTCGAACCGTCGGCGCGATGGATGGTCAGCGTCACCTCGCAGCGCGGCGCCAGCCCCGCCTCGATCCCGGTCAGATCGAAGGTCTCGTCGCCGGTGATGCCGAGGGATTCACGGCTGGCACCGTCGGTGAACTGGACCGGCAGCACGCCCATGCCGATCAGGTTGGAGCGGTGGATACGCTCGAAGCTCTCGGCAACCACCGCCTTCACGCCGAGCAACCGGGTGCCCTTCGCGGCCCAGTCGCGCGACGAGCCGGTGCCGTACTCCTTGCCGGCGAACACCACCAGCGGCACGCCGCTGCCCCGATACGCCTGTGACGCGTCAAAGATCGAGGTCTGCTCACTGCTGAGGAAACAAGTGGTGAAGCTGCCCTCGGTCCCGGGTGCGAGCTGGTTGCGCAACCTGACGTTGGCAAAGGTGCCGCG
>JAAUYH010018677.1_pt1 | contig 23621 bp, 17 predicted proteins | sample 7278061 | NCBI WGS metagenome assembly JAAUYH01 (sample SAMN14350203, study PRJNA611818) | marine sediment metagenome | isolation source: surface marine sediment (0.6m) | place: French Polynesia: Moorea | collected 2018-08 | reverse complement strand
GATCCAGGGTGAACTGGACTCCCTGCTGGCCGAATCCCAGCTGGATATCCGGGTGCGGGCCATCGCCCGCTCCAGGACCATGCTGCTGGCGGATCGCAGCATCGATCTTTCAAGCTGGCGCGAGGAGCTGGCTGATGCCGGCGAGGAAGCCGACCTGGACAAGCTGGTGGACCACATCCACGACGATCATATTCCCCACGCCGTTCTGATCGACTGCACCGCCAGCGAGGAGGTGGCGCTGCGCCACGCGGACTGGCTGGCCCGGGGCGTGCATGTGATCACCGCCAACAAGAAGGGCTGCTCGGCGGCTATGCCCTACTACCAGTCCCTGCGCGAGGCCCGCGCCGGTGGCGGCAGCCGCTATCTGTATGAAACCACCGTGGGCGCAGGCCTGCCGGTAGTGCAGTCTCTTCGCGACCTGCGCAAGACAGGCGACCGCGTCCTGTGCGTGGAAGGGATCTTTTCCGGCACCCTGGCCTACCTGTTCAACCTTTACGACGGCACCCGGCCATTTTCGGAACTGGTGCGCGAGGCCTGGAAAAAAGGCTATACCGAGCCGGACCCCAGGGACGATTTGTCGGGAACCGACGTGGCCCGCAAACTGGTGATCCTGGCCCGGGAAATCGGAAACGAGATCGAGCTGGAGGATCTGTCGGTGAGCTCGCTGGTGCCCGAGGAGCTCAGCGGCGGCAGCGTGGAAGAATTCATCGACGGCCTGGCGGCCCACGACCAGGCCATGCAGCAGCGCTTCGAGGAAGCCCGCAGCCAGGGCCAGGCATTGCGCTTTGTCGGCAGGGTGGCTGACGGCGAACAGGGTGTCGTGGGTTTGACCGCGGTCGACCAGAATCATCCATTCGCCGGCATCGATCTGACGGATAATGTGGTGCGATACGTCACCGAGCGGTATTGTGACAATCCGCTGGTGGTTCGCGGCCCTGGAGCGGGGCCGGAAGTGACCGCCGGCGGCGTGTTTGCTGACCTGCTGCGGCTGAGTTCCATGCTCGGGGCTCAAGTCTGACAGGGGGTCTCACAGGGAAAGAGCCCGGGCAGGGACGGGAAGAAGAGGAAGGATGACGGAAGCAAAAAAAAGCCTGGCGCTGGGTAACACCCGCCAGGTGTCGGTGTTTGCGCCGGCCAGCGTCGGCAATGTCGGCGTCGGGTTTGACGTACTGGGCCACGCCCTGCAGGGGGTGGGTGACACGGTCACCGTTGAACGCAGCGATGAGCCTGGCGTGCGGGTCGCTTCAATTACCGGCATCGTGACCGCCCTTCCCAGCGACCCGGCAAAAAATACAGCCGCCGCCGCGGTGATGGCCATGGTGGAGGGGCTGGGGCTGGAAGCCGGGTGTGACATTCATATCCACAAGGGCATTCCGCTGGGCTCCGGGCTGGGTGGATCGGCTGCTTCGGCCGCGGCCGCGGTATTCGCCATCAACCAGATGCTCAAAATCCCGGTCCAGCTGATCGATCTGTATCCTTACGCTCTGCAGGGTGAAATGGCTGCCAGCGGCAGTGAGCATGGCGATAACGTCGCAGCGTCGCTGCTTGGGGGACTCACCCTGGTTGGCGCCGCGGGCTATCGCAGACCGGTGCAGATCCCGGTGCCCAACCGCCTGCGTTGCGTGGTGGTGCATCCGGCTATCGAGATCGAGACCCGTGATTCCCGGGAGGCTCTGCCCAAGACTTTCAAACGCCAGACCGTGGTAGACCAGATGGCGAACCTGTCCGCCTTTATCGCGGGCTGTTTCCAGCGGGACATCGACCTGATTGGCGCCAGCCTCAAGGACCTCCTGGTGGAACGGGGTCGCGCCAAAACCATACCGGGATTCGCAAAGGCCAAGAAGGCCGCCCTGGAAGCAGGCGCCCTGGGCTGTTCCATTTCCGGGTCCGGGCCCAGTGTGTTCGCCTGGTTCCAGTCCGAAAGCGCCGCGGCCACCGGTGGAGAAGCCATGGCCCGGGTGTTCGCGGACGAGGGTTTTGAAACCCAGACCATCAGTTCCCCGGTGGGCAGCCCCGGCGCCCGCGCCCTGACCCTCCCGCCGCCAGGGAGCGGCAGCTGATGAATTTTCACAGCACCCGTTCGGCCGCTGACCTGGTGAAGCTACCTGACGCCATCCTGGCGGGACTGGCCCCGGACGGCGGCCTGTACGTGCCGGACCGGTTTCCCCAGGTGGATCCGTCCCAGTTTGAAGCCGTGCCACCCTGGCAGGTTGGGGCGCGCATGCTGGCACCGTTTTTCCAGGGCGAGTCCCTGGAGCCGGAACTGGCCGACATCTGCCGGGAGGCCATCAGTTTTCCGCTGCCCCGGGTGGCTACCAGCGATCCGAACCTGAGCATACTGGAGCTGTTCCACGGACCGACTGCTGCTTTCAAAGACGTTGGCGCCCGGTTCCTGGCGGCCTGCCTGGAGCGGCTGCACTCTGATCCGGTGCCCACGGTGATGGTGGCCACGTCAGGTGACACCGGCAGCGCCGTAGCGGCGGCCTGCGCCGAACGCAGCGGCCTGCGGGTAGTGATCTTGTATCCCGAGGGTGGGGTGTCGCCACGGCAGGAACACCAGCTGACCTGCTGGGGGGACAACGTACTGAGCCTGCGCATCAGGGGCAGCTTCGACGACTGCCAGCGCATGGTGAAAGAATCGTTCCTGGACCGGGACCTGCAAAGTCAGGTACCGCTGACCTCGGCCAACAGCATCAGCGTGGCGCGGCTGCTGCCACAGATGATCTACTACGCCGCTACCAGCCTGGATTACTGGCGGGAGACCGGGGAAAAAGCCAATTTCATCGTGCCCACCGGCAACCTGGGCAACGCCCTGGCCGGTATCTGGGCGCGCCGCCTGGGCATGCCCATCGATCGATTTGCCCTGGCCACCAATGCCAACGCCACCATTTCCCGGTTCCTGGACACGGGTGAATGGGAACCGGGTAAAACCATCGCCACCCTGGCCAGCGCCATGGACGTCAGCAATCCCAGCAACATGGAGCGGCTGCGTCACCTGTATCCGTCTTTCGAGGAGATTACCGGCCAGGCCTGGGCCATCTCGGTCAGCGATGAGCAGATCTCCGAGGCCATCGTGGAGGCGGACCGGACTCTGGGGCAGGAACTCTGCCCGCATACGGCAACGGCTTACGTGGCATACAAGGCGCTGCGAACCGAAAACCCGGATCACGACCCCGAGTGTCACTGGATTGCCCTGGCTACTGCCCATGCGGCCAAGTTCGAAACTATCGTCGAGCCCCTGGTGGGTCGCCCGGTGGAGGTGCCGCCGGCCCTGGCGGACATCCTGCATCGACCAACCCACCGGGTCGACCTGCCGGCCAGCACCCAGGCCCTGAAGCAGGCGCTGCTGGACTGGCCCCGGTAATCAGCTGTTTACAGGCAATTCAGCCAGCATTAAGTTTGGCGGAGCTAACATAACTGCCAATGATGAGGAAAGCTCTGCAAAAAACTCTGCTGGGCATTGTGCTGGCCGTGATGGTTACGGTGGCCAATGCCATGACCCTGTCCCAGGCGGTGGAAAAGGTCCGCCGGGAGACGGGGGGCAAGGTGTTGTCAGCCCAGACCAAGGTCCAGAAGGACCGTGAGGTCCACCTGATCAAGGTGCTGACCCAGGATGGCCGCGTGCGCACCGTGCGGGTACCGGGCAACCCCGTCAAACCCCGCAAGCGTCCCCGCGGGTAGTAGCAGTCTCATGAGAGTCCTCCTGGTCGAAGACGAAGCGCCCCTGCGCGAAACCCTGGCCGCCCGGCTCAAGCGCGAGGGCTACGCCGTGGACACCGCGGCCGACGGCGAAGAAGGCCTGTATTTCGGGCTGGAATACCCCTTGGACGTGGCCGTGATCGACCTGGGCCTGCCCAAGCTCAACGGCATGGAAGTGATCCAGAAGCTGCGGGCCGAAGACCGCAAATTCCCCATTCTGATTCTCACCGCCCGGGGCGAATGGCAGGACAAGGTGGAAGGCTTCGGCGTAGGTGCTGACGACTACCTGGTCAAACCCTTCCACGTGGAGGAACTGCTGGCCCGGCTCAACGCCCTGGTCCGGCGCTCAGCGGGATTTGCCAAGTCCACTCTGAGCTGCGGGCCCATCGAGCTGGATACCTCGGCCCAGGAAGTCACCCTGGACGGCGACGCCGTGGAACTGACTTCCTTTGAATACAAGGTGCTGGAATACCTGATGCTCCACGCCGGCGAGGTCATCTCCAAGAGCCGTCTCACTGAGCACATCTACGACCAGGACTTCGACCGGGACAGCAACGTCATCGAGGTCTTTATCGGGCGCCTGCGCAAGAAGCTTGACCCGACCGGGGAATTCAAGCCCATTGAAACCCTCAGGGGCAGGGGCTACCGTTTCAAGACCACCTGATCGGACAAAGGGTCGTCAAATGAGGCAGGTCCCCAGCGCCGTGACCCAGGACGTGACCCATCTGCTGGTTGCGGCAATTCTTCTTGTTGCACTCCCCCGGGTCGCGGCGGCCTCGAATGACCCCACCCAGATTCCCGTGGTGACCGGGACCACAAACTTGAAGGTTGCCCCGGCCCCGCCTGGACATCTGCGCTGGAACGTGGCCGCGAAATTCCCACTCCAGTTTGGCAGCGTATTGATTGACGTGGTCGACCAATCCGAACCGACGCCGGCCCGAAAGGCCGTGCGGGCGTCGCTGCAAATCGATCGCGGCGTGGTCCCCCTGGCTGGCGATCATGAAAAAGCGCGCGACAACAGGTATTTTTCCCTGTACGTCCAGGAAGAGTTGCGGCTGTCCGACGGAGCCAGGCAGCTGTCGATTGCCGTGGGGCGGCCGGGGCACACGCGACAGCTGGTGCTGATCCAGTTGGATGGCGGCTACCGGAGCTGGGATTTGCACCCCGACCGCCCTTCTGCCGACCCACGGGTTCAGTGGGCTCTTGCCCGGTACTGGGGAGTTTCCCATTTCAAAAAGTATCGCGAGGCTTGCCTGGCAAAGCTGGTTCAGGTCGTGAAAGACGATTCGTGGGGACTGCCGGATCATCAGGTTCATCCATGCCTGGACGCCATGCGAACGCTACAGAGCCATGCGCTGGAAGATGTGGGAACGACCCGGGAGGGCTGGATAGACCTCACCAGCGCGAGATGGACTCTTGACGTGCTCCAAACTGGTGAACGGCAGAATGTTCTGGCGGTGTTGCGTCTGCTCCGGTCGCTGCCTCTCGAATGGTCCGGCGCTGATGCCATTTCATTCTTCGAGACAGCATTTCAGATCGACGACAAGCATGGGCTCATCGGCGCGTTACATCTGTTCAGCCAGTGGGGCGATTACTACGGGCACAACACATCCGATATGGTGCCCAGCATCCCGCCGGGCCCCGACGGAACATTGGCTGACTGGAGGTCAGAAATCGAGCGCGCCAGGCCGGGCGTGGACCGGTTGCAGCCGGTGATCGAGGGATTCGCCGCTGACGCCGACGCAGAGCTGTCCCTGACGGCCATCTATACCCTGATCAAGACCTATCCCGCCGGCGTGGACGGACCCTGGGAATCCCGGCTGCTGGACATCGCGCTGGAGCGGCCAGACCTTCGGACCCGCGCCAGCTGGCCCATGGACCTGATTGCCCTCAACGGCATATGGGACCCAGAGGTCGAAAAAGCGCTGGCCGAACTGGTGCGGGCGGCAGAACCCCGGGTTGCTGTTCGTGCCGCTGCCGCGTTATTGACAGCCCTGCCGGAGCCTGAAGCCGCAGAACCGCTGTTCTTGCGTGGATTCGAGCTGATTCCCCAGGCCGGTTTTGCCGGTGGTTATCCGCTGATCACCGGCGCAGCCAATTACCCGGAGCTGTATACAATGCTGATCCCGGCACTGGCGAAGTTGATGAAGCAGACTGATTCATATCCAGGAGAGAGTCTCCAGCCTGGCCAGACCGCGCTGGAGATCGGGCGCACTCTGGAGACGATGCTGGATCTGCCGTCCAGTGAGTACGAATCGAGAATCCGGCATCGACAATGCGCGGCCGCCCAACTGACGCCTCGCGCATTTCGGGAATGTCGCGCATCGACCCGGGCGCTGCCCGGGGAATGAGCTGGCGCGACGGACATTCACTGATACGAGTCCGGTAAACTCCGCAGCCATGACCCGCCGACGCCCCCTGTCCCTTGCCGCGCGCCTGACCCTGGCCGCCAGCGTGGCCCTGATCGCCTTTCTGGGCATCACCGGGCTGGTGCTGGACGCGGCCTTCCGGGAAAGCGCCCGCACGGCAGTACAGGACCGGCTGCAGGGGGCCAGCTACACGCTGCTGGCGGCTGCTGAGCTGGGTCTGGATGGCGTTCTGTTCTTGCCCGATGCCACGCCTGAACCGCGCCTTTCCCGACCGGGATCCGGACTTTACGCCAGGGTCACTGGCCCCGGGTACCAATGGAACTCCGAATCCCTGCTGGGGCTGGAGCTGACCTGGCCCGACCCCATGCTGCCCGGGGAAACCCGCTTCCAGGGGCCGGTGGCGGGCGGCAGCGAAGAGCTGTTCCAGCTGTCCATGGGTGTGGCCTGGGAAATGGAATCCGGGGGTGAGGTTCCCTTCACATTTTCCGTGGCCGAGAGCACCAATGCCTACCTGGACCAGATCGCCGGATTCCGCAGAGCACTGTGGGGCTGGCTGGGGGCCGCTACCCTGGTGCTGCTGGCGGTGCAGGGTGGGGTGCTGCGCTGGAGCCTGCGCCCCCTGCGCCAGGTATCCGAGGAAGTGGGCCGCATGCAGGCCGGCGAGAGCGAGGGGCTGGAGGGGCGGTATCCCCGGGAACTCACCGGGCTGACCAACAGCATCAATGCCTTCGTAACCAGCGAACGGCGCCAGCTGGAACGCTTCCGCAACAGCCTGGCGGACCTGGCCCACGCGCTGAAGACGCCGCTGACGGTGCTGCGCACGGGCCTGGAGCACCCCGAGGATTCCAGCCCCGGGTCACTGCTGGGCCAGGTTGGGCGGATGGACGATCTGGTGCAATACCAGCTCCAGCGGGCTCGTACCTCCGGGCACCGCACGTTTTCGCGACCTGTGGGAATCGCCGACCACGCTGAACCCGTGGTCGTGACCCTGGAACAGGCCTACCGGGACAAGCAGGTGCGGTGCGAGTATGACATTGAGCCCGGTGCTGAATTCTACGGTGAGGAGGGCGACCTGACCGAGCTGCTGGGCAACCTGCTGGAGAACGCCTTCAAGTGGTGCCAGGGGCAGGTGCTGTTGACCGCCCGGCTGCTGGCCGATTCCGGGCTGCTGCTGCAGGTGGACGACGACGGCCCGGGCATTCCCCCGGACCAGACTGAGCGCCTGCTGCAGCGGGGCGCGCGCGGTGACGAACAGGTGGCGGGTCACGGGATCGGGCTGGCGGTGGTACGACAAATCGTCGACAGCTATTCCGGCACCATGGAAATCACAGTCAGCGACCTGGGCGGCGCCCGCATCGCGCTGAACTTCGATGGCCCCCTGCAGGGGCGACAGGACCAACAATGAGCGATATCAAGGATTTGCTGGACATCATGGCCCGGCTGCGGGATCCGGAAAACGGCTGCCCCTGGGACCTGGAGCAGGATTTCAAGACCATCGCGCCCTACACCATCGAGGAAGCCTACGAAGTGGCCGACGCCATCGAGCGCAACGACATGGCGGACCTCAAGGATGAACTGGGCGACCTGCTGTTCCAGGTGGTGTTTCACGCCCAGATGGCCAGTGAAAAATCGGTGGCCGACGGCGGCTTTGGGTTCCAGGACGTGGTGCAGGAGGTCTGTGACAAGATGATCCGCCGGCATCCCCACGTGTTTGCCGATGGCGAGGTGGCGGACGCCGAGCATCAGACCATGGCGTGGGAAGAGCACAAGGCCGCCGAACGCGCCGCGCACGATGACCAGTCGGCCCTGGCCGGCGTGGCCGCCGGTCTGCCGGAGTGGCTGCGGGCGGCCAAGCTGCACAAGCGCGCCGCCCGCGTTGGATTTGACTGGGACGGCCCCCACTCAGTCATTAGCAAGATGAAAGAAGAGCTGGCCGAGTTGGACAAATCCCTGGACGGTGACGACCCCGATCACGTGGAGGAGGAACTGGGCGACCTGCTGTTTGTCAGTATGGCTTTGGCCCAGCACGCCGGGGTCGATCCCGGGCGGGCCCTGCGCCGGGCCAACGCCAAGTTTGAACACCGCTTTCGGGGGGTGGAACGACTGGCGGGCGAGCGCGGCATCGAACTGAAACAGTCGAACATGGACACCCTGGACGGCCTGTGGAACGAGATCAAGGCTGGCAGCTGAACCGCCGGCAGAGCAGCGAGGAATACCGACCTTGAATACCCCAACTGCGATTCTGAAGACTGCGCGCCCCAATTTCCTGGTGCTGACCCCGGTCTGCGTCGCCCTGGGTGTGACATCCGCCTGGCATACCCACGACGTGCTGGATGTGGGCACCACCCTGATCATCCTGCTGGGGGCCGTGCTGGCCCACGCTGCGGTCAACATGCTCAACGAATACGAGGATTTCGCCAGCGGACTGGACAGCGCCACCCAGCGCACGCCTTTCAGCGGCGGCACCGGCACCCTGCCTGCCAATCCGGAGTACGCCAATGCCGTTCGCATTGGCGGCCTGGCTGCGCTGACCACGTCTGCGCTTATCGGGCTGTTCCTTGCCCTGCAGGCCGGCTGGGGTCTGCTGCCCCTGGGCCTGCTGGGGGTGATCACGGTGGCGGCCTACACCCGCTGGATCACCCGCAACTGGCTGGCCTGCCTGGTGGCACCCGGCCTGGGTTTTGGCCCGCTGATGGTCATGGGCACGGCCTTCGTTCTGGCCGGTGAGTACAGCGTCCATGCGGCCCTGGTGTCGCTGCCGCCGTTTTTCCTGGTCAGCAACCTGCTGCTGTTGAACCAGTTTCCCGATGCCGGCCCGGACAAGGACCATGGCCGTCGGCATCTGCTCGTGATAGCACGCAACAAGGATGCGGCAGTGGTGTATTGCCTGTTTGCGGCCGCGGCCTTCGCGGCCATCCCCGCTGCGGTGGCCCTTGGTTACCTGCCGCCCTGGGTATACCTGGGCCTGATCCCGCTGCCCCTGGCGGCCTGGATCGGCTGGATCGTGCTACGGAACGCAGATGACATGGATCGCGTGCTGCCAGCCATGGGCCCCAACGTGATAATCAGCCTGGCTACTCCGGCCTTGATTGCCGCCGGTGTGGCGCTGGGATGACTCGGGAGCACCTACGATGAACCGAATGGGAGCAATCCTGGGAGTTGTGGCGGTGCTGCTGCTTGCGCTGATCGCATACCCTCAGTTTCAACGGTGGTGGATCTCTTCCCAGGCTGAACCCCGCGCTATCACTGCCCGCGGCGACCTGGCCGCGGACGAACAAAGCACCATTGAGATCTTCGAGAAGCTCAGCCCTTCGGTGGCCTACATCGCCACGGTGGAGCGCCGCGTGGATTTCTTTACTCGTAACGTCACCCGGGTTCCGAGCGGTACGGGTTCCGGCTTTTTCTGGGACGACAACGGTCACGTGGTCACCAATTATCACGTTGTACGCGGCGCGGAGGGTGCCCAGGTCATACTGACGGACGATCGGGCCTACGACGCGGCGCTGGTGGGATTCAGCCCCGAGCATGACCTGGCCGTGCTGCGCATCAGCGTACCGGTGGCGCCACCTGCGCCCATCCCCGTCGGCACCTCGGGTGATCTCAAGGTGGGGCAGAAAGTGCTGGCCATCGGCAATCCTTTCGGCCTGGATTACAGCCTGACCACCGGCATCATCTCGGCGCTGAACCGATCCATTTCCGGACCGGAGGGCGGCGACATCGAAGGGCTGATCCAGACCGACGCCGCCATCAATCCCGGTAACTCCGGTGGCCCCCTGCTGGACTCCGCCGGCCGGCTGATCGGAGTCAACACCGCCATCTTCAGCCCGTCCGGCGCCTATGCCGGCATCGGATTTGCCGTGCCCGTGGATACGGTCAACGAGGTGGTGCCCCGGCTGATTGCCTACGGCCGCCTGCTGCGGCCCACGATTGGCATCCAGGTATATGACGATATCAGTGAACGGATAACCGGTGACCTGGGTGTGACCGGTGTACTGGTCGTGGAGGTGACGCCCGGCAGTGGCGCCGAGCGTGCCGGGCTGCAGCCCACCCGGGTCACCCGGCGGGATCGGCGGATCATTCCCGGTGACGTCATCCTGTCGGTGGACGGTCAGCCGGTCAGTGATGGCCCGAGCCTGCGCAAGACGCTGGATGTCTACCAGCCCGGCGACCGGGTGACGCTCGAGCTGTTCCGGGAAGGGGAAACCCGGCAGGCCCAGGTCACCCTGTCAGCCAGCCAGTGATCCGGTTACTGCTGGCCAGGCATCGGGCAGGATTCACCGGGGTCGGGATCACCAGGGGCGGACCGTGGCATTCCGCTTGAATCGGTACCCCTGGATAAAACGACCAGGGGCTCCACGAGTTACCGGAAATCCTTCGCGATGAAAGCGATCGTCTACCGCAGCTACGGCAATCCCGACGTTCTCCGGGTGGAAGATGTCGCCAGACCCGAGCCCGGCGATGGGGAAGTCCTGGTGCAGAATCATGCCGTCTCCATCAATGCCTGGGATTGGGAGATGTTGACGGGCCGGCCGCTGGAGTATCGATTGCTGAGCGGCATTTTTTCGCCCAGGAAAAAGATGATTCATGGGTGCGACATCGCCGGGCGGGTGGTAAGCGCCGGTAAGGGTGTCAGGACACTCAGCGTTGGCGACGAGGTGTTTGGCGATCTGTCGGAACACGGATGGGGCGCTTATGCCGAATACACCTGCGCCCCCGAATCCAGCCTGAGGCGCAAACCGGCCGAAATGACCTTCATTGAGGCCGCCTGCCTTCCGCATGGTGGCAATCTCGCAGTCCAGGGGTTGGTCGATTTCGGCAATGTCAAAGCGGGGCAGAGGGTATTGATCAATGGGGGTGGAGGAAGCACCGGCACCTTGGCGATCCAGATAGCCAAATTGCTCTCGGCTGAAGTCACAGCAGTCGACCACACCACGAAGCTTGAAAAAATGCTTGAACTGGGTGCCGACCATGTCATCGATTTCACGCAGTCTGATTTCACCCGGGACAGGAATCGATACGACCTGGTGTTCGATGTAAAAACGGATCGCTCCGCTTTCCGCTACCGACGCTCACTTCGACCAAATGGTGCCTACGTCACCGTTGGCGGAAATTCGTTTTACATCCTCCAGGCCGTGTCTCTCGGGAAGCTCTCCAGAAAATGCCGAATGCACCTGCTGCCGTATGTGGCCAACAAGGACTCAGACTACCTCGTGGAGCTATACCAGGCAGGCAAACTCAAGCCCGTCATCGACCGGTGTTTTCCCCTGGAGAAAACCGCTGAGGCTTTCCGATATTTTGGCGAAGGCCGTTGCACTGGAAAGGTCGTTGTGACCGTGGATTCGGAAGCCTGGGGTCAGAGTAAAGGGACAGGGTGAGCTAGCCCACAACGACTTGGGGGGGTTCTTGCCGGCAGCTGAACCGCAGTCATTCAGAATGAGGCCTTTACAGGCTAAAACAGAACTCGCCCATGCCAAGGCGCCTCTCCGGGGTCAGGTTGGAGTGGTCCCATCCGCGGACCCAACCTGACCCCATCTCCTGACCCCGTCCCCGTGTGCTGAAGTTTCCGATGGCCGGACGGCGGGCTAATCTGAATTCACTTGGTGCTTGAACACCTGGCCTTTTTTCATCACCAGCCTCACCGAAGATGGGTTTCCGGTGTCACCCATTAGCCAGCCGTTGTTGATGGCTTGCCGAATCTGCACACCCGACGACCGTTTCGGCCTACCCCGCCAATCCTCTGTTTAGCTATGATCCCGGGCAATTCCTCTTGGGCCCGAATCTGACTATGAAAAGACTGCTACGCGATCTGATGGGTGGCGCTGTATTGATGACCCTGGCAACGGCTACCCTGGCCCAGGGGATCAATGACCGGGCCGAACTCGAATCGTTCGTTGATGGCATGGTGAAGTCGCTGATGAAGGCCAATAACGCCCCCTCCGGTGTTGTAGCCATTGCCAATCGTGACGGGCTGATACTTGCCAAGGGTTTCGGCTACAAGGATGTCGATGCCCAGGAGCCCATGGACCCGCATACGACGCTGGTGCGGCCGGGATCGGTGTCCAAGCTGGCGACCTGGGTGGCAGTCATGCAGCAGGTGGAGCGCGGCAGCCTGGACCTGGACGCGGACGTGAACACCTATCTCGACGATTTCCAGATTGCCGACACCTATAACGAACCCGTGACGTTAAGGCACATCATGACCCACACCGCAGGTTTCGAGGACGGCGGGATGGGCTACCTCATTATTGACGACCCGGACCGGGCCATGCCGTTGAGTGAGGCCATGGCCCGCTACCAGCCTGCCAGGGTCAATCCACCCGGCAAGCAGACCGCATATTCCAATTACGCTACGGCCCTGGCGGGACTGCTTGTCGAGAGGGTGTCGGGTTTGCCGTTCAACCGCTACCTGCAGGAAAACATTTTCGATCCGCTGGGTATGCAGCGGTCCACGTTCGAAGAGCCTTTGCCGGAGAGCCTGGCGGCCGACATGGCAGGCAGCTACAAGCTGGATGCCGGGCGCTACGCGGACCAGCCCTTCGAAATCATCAGCAGCTTCGCTCCGGCGGGCTCCCAGTCAGCCACGGCCACGGACATGGTGCGGTTCGGCCGGGCCATCCTCAACGGCGGGGAACTGGACGGGAACCGGATTCTGGCCGAAGACACCACCAACCAGATGCTGACCCGGGCGTTTTCACACGATGAGCGCATGATGGGTATGGCATTGGGGTTTTACGAGGCGGACTACAACGGGTTTCGCGTCGTAGGTCATGGTGGCGACACCCAGTGGTTTCATTCATTCCTGGGTATCGACCAGGTCAATGGCCTGACCTTTTTCGTGAGTTTCGGCGGCACTGGCGGCTCGACCGTGAGAACATTGTTTACCGGGGCCCTCTACGACCAGTATTTTCCCAGCGAACCTGTGCGGCCGCAGGCGTCTGACGGAGCTGAAGAGCGCGCAGCAAAGTTCGCCGGGACCTACGGATTCTGGCGCACCAACTTTTCCACCCTGGAAAAGCTGATCCGGTCAGGCACGGCGATCAAAGTGGCTCCTGCCGCCGATGGCGCCATCCTGCTGGCCCTTGGCGGCGGCGGTAAGCAATACTTGGAGGTCGAGGACAACCTGTTCCGCGAATTGAATCCCGGCGTCTCCCTGGCCGGGGGCATGAGCGCACCATTGCTTGCGTTTCAAACGGACGGGCAGGGAGCGGTCACCGGTTTCGTGATCGACGGGCTGCCGTTCATGTCATTGCGCAAACTGTCTGTGCATGAAACGCCCGGATTCAACATGGCCATGGTGGCTTTCTGTGTCCTGGTGTTCCTGGTCGTTGTCATCGGGCGCTGGTACCGGCGTGCGGATATTCGTGGCTGGCACGGGCCTGATCGCGTTGCCGCCAACGGTGCTTTCTATGCTGCGTTGGTAAACCTGGTCACCGTCATTGCTGGTGCGCTGGCGTTTGCCATCACGGCTGACTCGCTATTCACCGAGGTCCCGGCACTGCTCAAGGCCTGGCTGGTCCTGCCGATTGTTGCCACCGTGGCCGGGTTTTACGCGGCCTGGTGCGGCGTTGGCGTCTGGCGCAACGGTGCACTGGCCGGTGTATGGGCGAGGATTCGGTATTCGGTCATCGCCGCCTGCGCCCTGTTCATGTGCTGGTTCTATTACTTCTGGAACATCCTGGGATACCAGTACCTTTGAGCACTCCGGCGTGCTGATCGACACGGTCCCATGACCGTTTCTGCACACTGAAAAGCCCTCTCGGCCTACATCCCATGGCTGGCGCCGGGCTAGCATTGCAGCCTGGATGGAGAGCTGCGTGCTCTCCCGCGATGCAACCCATTGGAGTTTCAAATGCGCGGATTGCTCAGAAATCTCTCGGCCGTGGTGCTGGCTGCGGCCGGGCTGGTCGTATCCAACACGGCCATGGCCGCCAGTTTTGACACCGTCGAGGACCTTGTCCGCCTGGAAGCGTTCATGGACGGCGTGATCCAGCCTTTGCGCAAAAACAACCAGAGCGCGTCCGGCGTGGTGACCATCGTCAAGGGGACCGAGGTGGTGTTTGCCAAGGGTTACGGCTACCACGATTTTGAAAAGGGCATGGCCGTTGACCCCGCCAAGACGCTGTTTCGACCGGGTTCGGTGTCCAAGCTGTTTACCTGGGTCGCGGTGATGCAGTTGTACGAGCAGGGCAAGCTGGACCTGGACGCTGACGTCAACCAGTACCTGGAGACCTTCCAGATCGATGACACCTATGACAATCCCGTCACCCTGCGCCATATCCTGACCCACACGGCGGGGTTTGAGGACGGGGGTCTCGGTTACCTGATTATCGAGGACCAGGACCGCATCATCTCCCTGGCGGATGCCATGAAGCGCTACCAGCCGGCCCGGGTCAATCCACCCGGCGCCCAGACCTCGTACTCGAATTACGCCACGGCCCTGGCGGGCCTGATCGTGGCCAACATTTCCGGCATGAGTTTCGAGGAGTACATCAAGGTCAATATTTTCGATGTGCTGGGCATGAACGACTCGACCTTCCAGGAACCCCTGCCTGGCTCAATGGAAAGCCAGATGGCCGAGGGTTACCAGGTGGACGGCGGAGATTTTGTCGGCAAGCCCTTTGAGCTCATCTCAAATTTCGGCCCGGCCGGCGCCATGTCCTCCAGCGGCACCGACATGGCCAGGTTCGCCGCGGCCATCCTGAACCAGGGTGAGTTGGACAGCGGGAGCATTCTCAGGCCGGAAACTCTCGCCGAGATGCTCACCCGGGCTTTTACCCACCATGACCAGATGATGGGGATGGCCCTGGGCTTTTACGAAACCGAGGTCAATGGCGTTCGGCTAGTGGGCCACGGTGGTGACACGAACCACTTTCATTCTGACCTGGCCGTGGACCTGGAAAACAACCTGGCCATCTATACCTCGTTTACCGGCAATGGCGGCTCTGTCGTTCGGTCTGCCATCGTGCCTGCGTTCTACGCGCAATACTTTCCCCGCAAAGAGACGCCGCCCGAGATTCCATCCGGTTTTTCGGAAAGGGCCGGGAAATACGCCGGCAACTACCAGTTCTGGCGCAACAACTTTTCCACCATCGAGAAAGTGGGTCTGCTGATTCCTGGTTATACCCTGACGGTGGCACCAACGGAGAACGATACGCTGCTGCTGGCTTTTGCTGGCGGTGCGAAGCAGTACGTGGAAGTGGGTGACAACCTGTTCAGGGAGCTCAATTCAGAGCTGGCGCTCAATTCCAGGTTCAGTCCGCGTCTCATCGGATTCCAGGCCGATGACAGTGGCGCCATCACCGGCATGGTCATCGACGGCATACCGTTTATGTCCATGTTCAAGTCGCCGGCCCGCACTACCGGGCAGTTCAATATCCCGCTGCTGCTGATCTCAACGCTGGTGTTCCTGTTCGTATTGATTCGACTGGCCTACCAGCGGAGCAGATTCCAGCAGACCCAGGGGGCGGACCGCCGTGCCGTGGTCGCCGCGGTGTGTGTCGCGGCAGCCAACCTGCTGTTCCTGGTGGTTTTTGCCCTGGTGATTGGAGTCTACGGCGAGGACCTGTTCAACGGGATTCCCCTGGCATTCAAACTGATGCTGATCCTGCCCATGGTTGCATTCGTCGCCGGCCTTTACCAGGTCTACCAGACCGTGAACGTCTGGCGCGGTGGCCTGCTGGCCGGTGCCTGGGCGAGGCTTCGGTACACCGTGGTGACACTGTGTGCCCTGTTCATGTGCTGGTTTTACAATTTCTGGAATTTCCTGGGGTTCAACTACCTGGGATAACCCGCGCGAGGCCATTGGATGGAACCACTGACGCTGCAGGCGCCTTACCTGGTCCTGGTGGGTGATACCGAGGACCCGACCTATGCCAAGACCGGCTACGGCATCGCCCACTGGCGGCCGGACCGGGTGGCGGGTCAACTGCGTTTTGACAATGCCAACGTTGACCTCGGCGTTCCTGACATGACCGTGGCGCAGGCGGCTGAAGCCGGGGTCCGCAGCCTGGTCATCGGTGTGGCGCCGGTGGGCGGTTCCATTCCCGATTCATGGTTGGGCACCATCGTGTCTGCCGCCGAGGCGGGCATGGATATCGTCAGCGGACTGCATACCCGCCTTGGCGAAATCGCGCAGATCCGCAATGCCGCTGCAGTCTCCGGCGCAAACATCATCGACATCCGGATTCCGCCATCGGGATTACCTGTGGCCACGGGCCGCAAGCGCAGCGGTAAGCGACTGCTGACCGTGGGAACGGACTGCGCCGTGGGCAAAAAATACTCCGCCCTGGCCATCCATGCGGCCATGCGGGACGCGGCTATCAATGCGACGTTCAGGGCCACCGGCCAGACCGGGATCATGATCAGTGGCTCCGGCATGCCTATCGACGCGGTGGTGGGTGATTTCACCTCGGGTGCGGCCGAAATCCTGAGCCCGGATAATGACCCGGACCACTGGGACGTCATCGAAGGGCAGGGGTCCCTGTTTCACCCGGGATACGCCGCGGTCAGTCTTGGGCTGCTGCATGGATCCCAGCCTGACGCGGTGGTGATCTGCCATGACGCCACCCGCACCGAGATCGCGGGCTGGCCGGACTACGCACCACCCTCGATCCCGGACTGTATCGAGAGAAACGTCAGCCTGGCCCGGTTGACCAATCCAGCCGTTCGCTGCGCGGGCGTTTGCGTCAACACGTCAAGTCTTCAATCGGAAGAACGGGATGAATACCTGGCGACCATAGCAGCAGAGACTGAACTGCCCTGCGTGGACCCAGTGATTGATGGCTGCAGCACCATAGTCGCGAGCCTGTTCCAGGTCTGATTCATCCCCTGTCCGCCACAGCGTGCCGTGAATACGCTTGATGGCTGTGGTTGAGTTTCGTGCTTCCACCCGCACCGGATCTGCAAAGCTTCCTGTCGCCACTGCCTAATGGGTATTGCCCAGGGGCGGCTAAGCTCACGGCATTGAAACTGCGAGTTTCGACCCAGGAGCATCGACATCATGCCTACCGTCACCATGAATACCGAGCAGTGGCATTTCGAGACACCGTTCGAGATCACCGGCTACTCGTGGACCGGGATTGGCACCCTGTACGTGGAGATCCAAGACGGGGAATACGTGGGGCGTGGCGAGGCCACCGGCGTTTATTACACCGATGAGAGCGCGGACAGCATGCTGCAGCAGGCGGAATCTATTCGTGCAGATTTGGAGAAGGGCATCAGCCGCGAAGAATTGCTGGACCTGCTGCCCTCCGGTGGTGCTCGCAACGCCGTTGATGCGGCGCTGTGGGACCTTGAAGCCAAGCAGTCGGGCAAGAGCGTGTGGGATATGGCCGGTATTGATCCCGCTGAGACCATCACCGTGGCCACCGTGGGACTGGATACCCCCGAGGGGATGGCCGCGGCGGCAAAGCGGTTGCCGTCTACCAAGATCAAAATCAAGGTCAGCGGTGACGATCCGGTCACCCGCATTGCCGCTATCCGCGAGGCCCGGCCCGATGCTGACCTGGTGATTGACGCCAACCAGGGCTGGACCTTCGAGCAGCTGGTGGAGGTGGCGCCCCGGCTGCAGGAACTCGGGGTGGTCATGATCGAGCAGCCGTTGCCGCGCGGAGACGATGCAGAGCTTGCCGGCTACCAGTGCCCCATTCCGCTGTGTGCCGACGAGTCATGCCTGGATATGACCGAATTGGACCAGGCAGCCGGTCGCTACGACATGATCAACATCAAGCTGGACAAGGTGGGTGGTCTCACCGCTGGCCTCAACCTGGCCTACAAGGCCAAGAGCATGGGGCTTGGGTTGATGGTGGGCAACATGGCGGGCACCTCCTTGGGCATGGCGCCTGGATTTGTTCTGGCACAACTGTGCGACCTGGTGGACCTGGATGGCCCCATGCTGCTGACCGAGGACCGGGATTACCCGTTGCACTACGACAACGGTGTCGTGTCGGGCCTGACCCCGGCGCTCTGGGGATGACATATGGCCGCACCGTTTCTGCACATGAATCTGCCGGTGGTGCCTACAGGTACCGATGGCATCAAGAATAGACTGCAGTTGAAAATCCAATCATCCCGCGTGGGAAGGGGGAAAGATGAAAACAGATCTTCGTGATTCAGTAACCGGGCTCCGCAAGAGCTATGGCACCGCGCTGGCCGTTGCCGCGGCACTGGCCATTAACGCTGGACTGCCGGCAACAACCGCGCTGGCCCAGTCAGACAGCGCTGATGAAGGCCTGGGCATCGAGGAGATCATCGTCACCGCCACCCGGCGCGAGACCAGCCTGCAGGACACGCCGCTGACCATCCAGGTGCTGGGCGAGCAGGAGCTGTTGAACATCGGTGCCACCGACCTGGACGACATTGTCGGACTGGTGCCTGGGCTTTACATCACCGGCGAGGATTACACCATCCGCGGATTGCGCAGCAGCCTGAGCGACCGTTCGGGCGGCAGCATCAACACCACCTCGCGCTACCTGGACGAAACGCCCATCGACCACAACTTCCGAATCTACGACGTGGCGCGCTTCGAGGTGTTGAAAGGTCCTCAGGGCACCCTGTACGGGACCGGCGCCATGGGCGGCACGATTCGGCTGGTCACCAACAAGCCGAATCCGGAGGGGTTCTCGGCTGATCTCGACCTGGATTTTTCGTCAACCTCATCGGGCGGCAGTAACCACGAGGTCAACGCCATGGTCAACGTGCCCCTGGGCGAGACCCTGGCCCTGCGCGCAGTGGGTTACCAGCATGACTACGACGGGTTCACCGACGATATCCGCCTGGCCATCAATGACTTTGATTTCGAAGAAGTGACCGGCGGGCGTGTCGCCCTGCGCTGGGATGCCTCTGAAAACCTGGCCATCACCGGTACGTTCATGCGCGAGGATATCGATGCCGGGGACGACTCCCTGACCCAGCTGCAGCTGGGCGACTTGGAGGCGGCGCGCTTTTTTGATGCCTTCAACAACGAAACCTGGGACGTGGCCAACCTGCTGTTCGACTGGGACCTGGGCACGTCCAACGTGGTGGTTACGCTGACCACTACCGAGAACGATGTGGATCAGGTCTTTGACGCCACGGCATTCGTCAACGGTGCGTTCGGCCTGCCCGAACCGCCCAACGGGGGTTACACCAACGCGTTTCAGCTCAATGACCGGGTATTCGATTCCGACGTGGGTGAAATCCGCTGGGTGTCCGGCCTGGACGGTCCCTGGAACTGGGTGGTGGGCGCCTTCTACCAGAAGAACAGCGCTTCCGGTGACGGCTCCATCATTGTCACCGAGCCTGACCCCAACAACCCCATCATTGGCTTCCGGGTGGGTGACCTGGATGGCTTTGCCAACCGCGACACCCTGGTGCGCCAGGGTGAACTGGCGGAGCGTGAGCGCGAACAGGCCCTGTTCGGCGAGCTCACTTACGACATCAACGAGCAGTTTTCCATTACCGCCGGCCTGCGCTACCTGGACGTGGAACAGTCCAACCAGGGATTCGTGATCAGCAGCCTGTTCGGTTTCCCGTCTCCCCTGGGTGATCCCCTGCCCAGCATCCTGGTCGAGGAAAGCGACACGTATACCAAGCTGCGACTGGCCTACAAGCCCAACGAAGACCTGCTGTGGTATTTCATCCGCTCCGAGGGATTCCGTCGCGGCGGATTCAACGCCGCGGCTGCCCTGGGCCTGGCCATAGGCGTGCCCAACGTCCCGCAGCAGTTCAGCTCCGATGAAGTGGTCAACTGGGAGGTTGGTCTGCACAGCACCTGGCAGGACGGCCGCATGGTCTTCAACAGCGCCCTGTACTTCATGGACTGGACCGATATCCGCGTGGGTGCGCTGCACCCCAGTGGCCTCAACTTCACCACCAACGGTCCGGCGGCTGACGTGACCGGTTTTGAAGCGGAGCTCTCCTACCTGGTCACGGAAAACTTCAATATTTCAGCCACCCTGGCGCTGACCGACACCGAGCTGACCAGCGAGGCCGTGGACGGGGTGCTGGCGGAGCTGGGAGTCCCGTTTCCCGACAACCTGACCCTGGCGCCAGCTGGTGAGGAGCTGCCTGGCATTCCGGAGACCACGTTCAGCCTGGCGCTCAACTACAACATGCCCGACCTCTTTGCCGGCTACGATGGATACGCCCGGCTGGATACCCAGTACACGTCGGAGTCCTTCAATACCTACGAGCAGGGCCAGTTCAGCTTTGGGCGGGTGGAAATGGATTCCTACAATATCGCCAACCTGCGGCTGGGCCTGGTCAGGGACACCTGGGATGTTTCACTTTACGTGAAGAACCTCACCGATGAGCGGGCCGACCTGTTTATCGACCAGGGGGGCTTTGATCCCCAGCGCGTCGAACGCAACCGTCCGCGCACGGTGGGTGTGAATATCCGTAAGAGTTTTAACTGATTCGATTTCTCCCACGAGCTCCGGTCGATTGTTTGGCCGGGGCTTTTTATTTGGGGAACGATTGCCCGGCAGGCGGTCCCGAACTGCTCATCAAGCCTCGGACCTGGCTATTCGCCGCCACCCTGCCGCCACTCCTGGGGACTCTGGTCCGTCACGCGCCGGAAGGCTCGGGAGAAGGCTGACGGGTCCTCGTATCCCACGGTATCGGCGATCTGGGAAATGGAGAGGTGGCGCTCGGCCAGCAGCAGCTTGGCCGCATCCACCCGCTTTTGCAGGCAGTACTGCATCACGGTCATCCCAAACACTTCCTTGAAGCCCGACTTCAGCCGCGTCTGGGACAGCCCGAGCCGGCTGGAGATCGATTCCAGCGAGGGGGGGTCAACGTACTCGCGCTCGATGATCCGGCGCGCCCGGTTCAGGCGTTCCAGTTCGGGGGTGGACTTGTCAGTCGGCTGCCCGGATTGGTAGGGGATCCGGTTCTTCAGCGACTGCAGGCCAATGGTCAGCAGTTCCCAGAACTTGGCGGTGAGCCACTTCTTGCGAAGCTGGCCACCCACGGGGAGTTGGAAACAGTTCGCTACCAGGTCGCGATGGTTGGGATCGGAAAACAAGACCCGCTGTACCTGCCCGGATCGCTTGCCCTCCAGGCATTCGATGATCCAGCGTGGATAGTCATCCAGGTTTTCCCCGAGGCGCTCGAACAGGTTGGACAGGGTCGTGTGGACCACTACGTACTTTGACGGCTCACCGCGCTTGGGAACCCGGTAAGACATGATAGAGTCCCGCACCGCGGTGCAGATGATGGCTGGACCTAAGCTGTGCTCCCGGGTGGTTTCGCCCAGGGTTTCGGATCGCGCGACCCGGGTAACGAACTGGAAGCTCAGGGTGTCGCCCACGCGATTGCGACACAGCAGCGGTGCGGGCACCCGGGTGTTGGTGATTTCGATCAGCCCGTCAGCGTCTACCTTGAACATGACGGTCTCGTCACTGGGACTGGAGACGGTGGCCAGCGCTTCCGGGTCGTCGAAATAGTCTTCGTCTCCAGTCTTGGACACCCGCGTGATGCGAAGCTGGTTGCCCTGGAGGCCGTTCATCGCCTCGGCAGACTTGAGGTCCGCGGGTCTGGCATCATCCAGGCGGATGACGTACTGGTCTCCAAAATCCATCAATGAATCATAACCAGCCCGGGTTCAAGTCTCCACCGGGCCGCTGGAAGCCAAACTTTAATTTCAACTTTCTGGGGTTACTCTGACCCCGGTCCTCAGCGCTTCAGCTGCTGGCGGATCATCCGCTCGAGCTTTTTGCCGTAGGGGGGAATCAATCCCGCCATTCTTGCCAGATTCAGGGACGATTGGGTGTATACGGCCCGGGCATGACTGAAGGTGCGGAAGCCGTCCTGGCCGTGGTACGAACCCATGCCCGAAGCGCCGACACCTCCAAGCGGCAGGTCTTCGGCGGTGACGTGGTAGATGACGTCGTTCAGGGTGACGCCACCGGAGATGGTGCGGTCCAGGAGTTCACGCTGCTCGCGGGTGTCGCTGCCGAAGTAATACAGCCCCAGCGGCCTGGGCCGGGCATTGATAAAGCCGACGACGTCGTCGAGGGTTTTCCAGGTCTTGACCGGCAGCAGGGGTCCGAAGATCTCTTCCTGCATGATGGCCAGTTCGTCGGCGGGATCCAGCACCAGGGTGAAAGGAAAACGCCGGTCCTCGCCGCAGGTCTGGCCGGCGCGGATCTCAGCACCGGCACGCTCGGCTTCCCGCCGCAGGTCGCGCAGGCGGTGGGCGTGGCGCTCGCTGACCAGGCTGGTGTAATGGTCGTTACCGCAGACGTCGGGATAGATACGCTGGGCAGCAGCGATGAGCGCTTCCACCATGGTGTCGCGGATACCCTCCTGTACCAGCAGGTAGTCCGGCGCCAGGCAGGTCTGGCCCGCGTTCATCATCTTGCCCAGCACGATGCGCTCGGCGGCCTGCTCGATGTCGGCCGAGGCGCCGACCACGGTAGGCGACTTGCCGCCCAGTTCCAGGGTGACCGGCGTCAGGTTGGGTGCCGCCGCGGCCAGCACTTCACGGCCCACGGCGGTTGCTCCGGTGAACACCAGGTGGTCCAGGGGCAGCGCTGCAAAGGCTTTGCCCAGTTCGATACCGCCGTTGAACACGGCGACTTCAGTCTCGTCGAATACCTCGGCCAGGGCGGACTTCAGCAGTGCCGAGGTGGCCGGGGTGAACTCCGAGGGTTTCAGCATCACCCGGTTGCCGGCAGCCAGTGCACCGGCCATGGGCGCCATGGCCAGGTTCACCGGGTAGTTCCAGGGGCTGATGATGCCCACCACGCCCTTGGGCTGGAACTCTACCCGGGCGCGGGCGCCCAGAAGGTTCAGGGGAAAGTCCACCTTGCGGCGCTCCGGCTTCATCCAGGACGCCAGGTGTTTTTTTGCGTGGCGCAACGCACCCACGGCGGATGTGATATCGGTGAGCTTGGACAGCAGAACCGGGCGTCCGTCGAAGTCTTCCGACATGGCCTGGCAGAAGTCGTCCTGGTGCTTGAGCAGCACCTGGATGGCGCGGTCCAGACGGTCCCGCCGGGTTTCCACGGATACCGGCAGTTCATGGTGAAAGTCGGCGCGCTGACGGCTCAATACCTCGTCGAGGCGCTGCTTGTGAGACGGCGCAAAGCCGTGACTGATAATGGCGTTCATGAAGAAGAGTCCCGCCGGGTCGTTTCCTTGTCCTTTGCTGGAGGACGGACCCGCCACTGGTCCAGGCGAAGCGCCTGGACGTCGTTGTTGAATTCGATGCGGGCGCGTTTGAAACGGGGTGCGCCCCTGACTGGTTTGCCGGATACCGCGTAGGGCTCCAGCGGCCGGCCGCGCGTGTCCAGGTCCAGTTCGTCGTTGCCGTTCAGATCCTGGTAGGCCAGCAGGCCATAGTTGCCCGGTGGCAGGTCATTCACCCGCCAGGTAATGCTGCTTCCGGGTGATGGAAAGCTGGCCGATCGCACCGGGTCCTTGCCGGCACGGAAGCCCTCGGGGTTGTCGAACAGACCTGCGACAACGTTGGCCTCCGGGTTGGGGAAGCCGTCAATGGTAATACTGACGCCGACAGCGTCGGCCGCAAGCCCCTGGGCAGCCCATAGCAGGCAGGCCACGACTGCGCTG
>JAAUYH010158939.1_pt1 | contig 23633 bp, 20 predicted proteins | sample 7278061 | NCBI WGS metagenome assembly JAAUYH01 (sample SAMN14350203, study PRJNA611818) | marine sediment metagenome | isolation source: surface marine sediment (0.6m) | place: French Polynesia: Moorea | collected 2018-08 | reverse complement strand
CAAAGGTTACATATTTGTCCTTACTGTAACATTGAGATTGATAGGGATATTGCAAGCTCTTTAATCTTAAAACAAAGAGGAAAAACTGCGGTCGGACAGCCCGTAGGTTATAAAGAAATGGCTTGCAAACGGCGAGGTGCGGGGGTCTTACAATTTACTTTGTTTGCTGCCGAAGGCACGCGAAGCGACCTAGTAACTGCCGAATGAAGCAAGAATCCCCCAGTAAACCTCATAAAAGTTACTGGGGGAGTGTCAAGACAGCGTTTCTCAGAGTCATAAGGATGAATATAAGAACTGGCAAATACTCCATCGACATTGTCACGATGAAAAAACCAGCATTGACGGTAGTTTAGATGAACCATTTAAACCTACCAAACTCCCCTCCAATTGGAGGTGGGAAAACGATAGGTTGGTGGTGTGCGCCTTTCAACAGCCGTTTTACTGAGGAGCGCTATGAAGAGAAATTTTCACGTCCCGTTCTGGAGAGCAGTGGAATCGGCGACCCTTTCACTGACTTTAATTATTAGAGCGTGATGTCATCAGAACTAAAGTTTCCTACGGGATGCTGACAGCGAAAACGTAATCCTTCAAGTTGCTTATTTCGTAGTGCTTCCCACAAAATAGTTTCTGCTGGTGTCAGATTTTTCACAATTATTAAGATATTGATTTGGGAGATACCTTATAATCTTTTTCTGGTAATCTTATTTCTAATTGTCCTTGGGGATTAATTACAATCTCTGCACCTAAAGCTTTCAATTGCTCTAAAACATATCTTCTAGTCTTATCATCATGAGCATTATTTAAAATAAATGACCAGCCAGCAATTCTAACTAATTTACTATCAGGGTTGGTAGCTAAAAATTCTGCTGTTGCCAGATTTCTTTGTGCAATAGATTCTCCTTCTGCATCTCCCCGTTTCATTCCCCAATCTGCTGCCATTCTATAAGAATGCTCTGCTGCTTTGGTGTCTCCGAGAAATAATAATTCATCTACTGCTTTATAAGTCCAGAGATAAGAAGCATAAGGAAATTTCTCTGGTTTGATATAAGTTAAAATTTGGTCTAGAAATTCTACTGTTTTTTTAGGTTGGGCAGCATAAATAGAATTAGCAGCAGAAAGAGATAAATAAGCTCTCACAAAATAGGGATCTTGTTTTACCATAGCTGCAAAATATTCTGGTATGAGAGAATATCCTGTAATCTCTCTTGCTTCTCCGTCACCAAAATATTGAATGAATTGCAGATAATTCCAGTTGCTTGTTAAGTTAGAAAACCCAAAATCTGGAATCTTATTTTGTAGTTTGACTGTTGCTGCTATTTTTTTTTCTTGTTGAATAACATCAAAATTATCTTCTTTAGCTAATTTTTCTACTTGTTTTTTTTGTAATCCAAGTATGATGGAAGCTAAGATACATAAGCTGGTAAATAACCATGTATATTTGAAGTACTTTTTCATAATTGACCCTATTTTGTTTAAGTTTTTATTTGTAAAATTATTATCTGTATCAAAAATAATTGCTTGCTGATGTTTCTTTGTTAAAGTAATTAATAAAATTAAAATAAGTTAAATTAATTGTATATTTATGCTGCCCATAAAAACTGGCAATTCAATCAAAGAGTCCATAAATTTTATAAAGATAATAGCCAATTTATTATCAACGAATCTAATGCACATCATGGCAAGATGTTTATTTTAATTTGATGCCATTATTAGTACAATTATCATTAACAGCATTTCCAACATTTACAGCTTGATTGATATCTATACCCTGACAAATAGCAATATCAAATAAACCTGCTATGTGATAAACTCCTAGGGAATAATTTTTAATAATATCTACAGAAGGATTACTAGCAATAGCTTGATGCTTAACAAGGTTAATATTAGCAACGGTAGGATTAGGATAACTATAATAATTGCTATTATCTATTCCAGCAATATTTAAGTTATTAAGATCATTAGCAAAGCTTCTTTTTTCAAAGTGGTAAGCTTGTTGGGAACGAGCTATTATACCTAGATTATTTTTGGCATCCGTTTCTCTTGCTTTTCCTATTTGACGAGTAAAACTTGGTAAAGCAATAGTTGCTAAAATCCCTAGTAATAGAACTACTACTAAAAGCTCTATCAAGGTAAATCCCCGATCTTGCTCTCCTTGCAGTTTATTAATGTATGATATGTACTTCATTTTCCTATCTATTCTGAAGTAAAATGATTCCAAATAATGTTTAATATTAGTAATATAGAAAGAAGTATATTTAAAAAATACGCCAGCAAGCAAATATTCTTCCTGGCGTTTCTCTATATGTTGGACGTTTTTAAAATTAAAAACGCCAGTAGTAATACGATGAAGTGGTATCTCAATAAATGCCTAATTTATGTTAGTACCAGCAGGGCAAGCAGCACCAGGAGTTGGTGTAGGAAGACCATCTCCAATGGTAACTTCCTGACAGACCGCAGTAGTATAAGCTCCACCATTATGATTGATACCGCCAGAATAAGCTCTTACACCATCATTAGCAGCATTCACAGGACTGGCATCTACTGTAGCATCATCTGCACTACCCGCAGCAGTAATATCGAAAGTGTAGTATTCACTATCCAGGATAACACCTAAAGCGTTTTGCCCTGCTAATGCAGTATCGTCAAGATCGGGAGAGAAGGTTCGTCTCTCAAAGTGATAGGCTTGTTGAGCGCGGTTAATCGTACCAACACCATTTTTAGCCTCAGTCTCACGAGCTTTACCAACCTGTCCTAAGAGGTTAGGTAGAGCAACAGCAGCAAGTACCCCGATGATGATTACAACTACGAGAAGTTCGATAAGAGTGAAACCTTTGTTTGCTTTTTTGTTACGTAAGTTTTGTAATAGTTTTGCAGTAAAAACTGAATTCATGGTATTCTTCCTTAATAAGTGTATGTGGTTTGTGTTTGTGGGTGGTTTTTGTTTTCCTATTTAAAAACTACCCAGTTTTATCCCAAAACATATCACCATCAAAAAATTTTTTTTCGAGATTTTTAATGGAAGATTGTGTGATTTCAGTTACAGGCAAACTGATATAGTTGCGTTAGATAATATCGGATTGCCGTGGCTCGTTTGATCCCCCTAAATCCCCCTTGAGAAGGGGGACTTTAATCAAATTCCCCCCTTTTTATAAGGGGGGCTAGGGGCGATGGAGAGTAGGTTGGGCAGTACATCACCCTAGTGTATATGTTGGGTTTCGTCCCTCAATCCGCCTGAAACTCAAGTTTCAGGCTAATAAACCAAGTCTATTGAAATAGACTCAAACTATTCTGTCAGACTTAGACTATGGTGACTCAAACTAGAATCGAGTTCTCTTGGGAGGACTTTTGCTATTAGCGCAGAAATTCATTTCTGGGTGATTCTAAGGCGGGGCATCGCCCACCCTACGAATTGAAAAATTAGCGAAAAATTGGTTAATTTCGCTGGATAATGCCACCACCTAAGAGGGTTTCTCCGTCATACCAAACGGCTGCTTGACCAGGAGTAACGCCAAATTGAGGCTCTTCAAACACTAGACGAATATGACCATCTTCTAGAGGTATAATACTAGCTGGTACAGGTTTAGACCGATAGCGTATTTGTACTTCTGCACGAATTGGGGTTTGAGGTTCGGGGATTGATACCCAGTTTACCCTGTGAACAGTGCATTCTAGCTGTCCGCCTGAATTGCGATCGCCGACAATTACCCGATTCATTACAGGGTCTAATTTCACTACATATAAGGGATTCGGTGCTGCAATACCCAAACCTTTTCTTTGTCCGATGGTGTAATGATGGATTCCTTGGTGTTTTCCTAGGACATTTCCTTCTAAATCAACGATATCCCCTTCTTTTTGGTTAATATACTTATCTAGAAACTCTCGCATTGAGCCATGAGCTTCAATTAAGCATAGGTCTTGACTTTCAGGTTTATCGGCGGTGGATAGCTGAAAATCGGCTGCGATCTTTCTGGTTTCTTCTTTAGTATGTTCTCCCAAGGGAAAGATTGTTCCTGCTAATAATTCTTGGGTCAGGTCATAGAGGAAGTAAGATTGGTCTTTATTGCGGTCGATCGCTCTTAGAAGTTGATAGCGATCGCTTTGTGCATCATAACGAATCCGAGCATAATGTCCTGTAGCTATTTTATCAATGCCCAATTTTTCCCTCGCATACTGGAGCATGGGGGCAAATTTTACGGCTCGGTTACATTGAGAACAGGGTAAAGGGGTGATTCCTGCTTCATAACCTGAAACGAGATAATCAATGATATTTTCTTGAAATACCTCTCTACTATCCACAATATGATGAGGAATTCCTAATTGTTCGCAAATCCGCGCAGCGTCAACCATTCCTTCAGAACAGCACTGTCCTTTACCCTTCATTAACCAGAGGGTAAGTCCTACTACTTGGTAATCTTGATTGTGTAAAGTAGCAGCAGCGACAGAGCTATCTACGCCACCAGATAAGCCTACAACGACTTTATTCATCTTCTTCTCTTAAGGAGACCCTCACGTCCCGATTTGGGGAGGAATTGAGAGTCAGGGTTTATAAATAAAAGTGCAGGTTTTTTGGTTGGAAACCTAGCTTTAAAACCGCTCCCATTTCTGGGGTAATGTTTGCCTTGTCAAAGTTAACGGTCGGTACTATACAAGCAGCACTGCCCTGGGATGGGGGCTTTTATTAGTTGATCGATTACAGCAAAGGTAGTTATAACCGTTGTAATAAGCCCCTTCCCGCCCTTTAAGCCTGTTTAACCACCTGGTTCTAGAAGCTCAAGGCACCGCACGCACCTTAAGGTAGGAACTTAAACACTTGCCGTTAACCTAGCCAACTAAATTGCTTAGTCTGGTCAACTTGTGCTGCTCTATTCTGAGCCTCTCGACTTCGCCAATGGGTTGTTGACGGAACTAGAATGGAAGTAGTGACATCCTCCCTCAGTTTACTGAGGGCTTCCCTAACTCACGATAGGGCATTCCTGTACCACGCCACTTATCTAGATATATGACACTTATCACATATCCCCGACAGTACGACACGGACATCTCACGTTGGCGAGGAAACCTCGCCAACCCTGTCCTCAATTTTACAGGCAATTTCTTCCCCCCAGAGTCCCTGGGTAAAGGGTGTATTGTGAGAATACTAATACTCCTTCATACGCTCAGAATTTTACCGATGTGACTCTCACACCGAACCGCCTATTCCAACTTGTTAAGGTACCCTATGTATGCGATTACAGCAATTTATAGCTAGACTTTGCATACAGGATTATCATACAACAGTCCTTGTTACATAAAGATTTTTTCATTTCTATCGGAGCAAAAATATCAACCAACAAACTCTGACCAAAATTCATGAGGGGCTATTAACACTTGGGGAAACCCCAAGTATTAATAGCCGGGAGTCCCACCAACAAGTTGGGGGACTTCTTTGGGAGAATTAGGTAACTTCTGAATATTTTAGAGGTATATATTTTATAGTAAGTGAGGCTAGATTATTATGACAATTCAGCCGTTATTTTTCAATCCTATGTTTTTTACTGGTGACTCCAAATTTAATTTAGTGAACATTCCCTTTTCATTAATCCTTGTTGCTGGGTGTTGCTATTTTCTTACCCCCTCAGCAATAGGTCAAAATGTTCCTCAAATAAATGATATTGGCGAAGCTTCTGCACAGAGCGATCGCCTTCCTCCTCCACCTCCTTTATCTCCTTATAGCCAACCGATCGAAGGCAATCGGGTTACTAGAGGTACAAAGCATGAGATCTTGCGTCCTAATAATATCCAAGCACCACCTACCTATAATAGTAGTAATTTAGAGCGAGAATATACTTTTGATGCACCCAATAATGAGTCAACAGTAATAAATATTGCGACTTATCATGTAGAAGTTTTGGGAAACAGCGATCGCTTATTGGAACAGGTGAGAACTATTGAACCTAAAGCTTTTTTGAAGGGAGATATTATTCAAGTAGGAATTTTTAGCGATCAGGATAACGCTGCAAATTTGGTCAGACAGCTAGCTTTACAAGGGCTATGGGCGAGAATTGTTACCAAATAATTAGGGAATGGGGTAGTTAGTAGTTAGTAGTTAGTAATTAGTAAGAAAATTATATGAAGATAGGTCAATTTAATTTATCTTGTCAAGGTTTTTTGATGGTTTTTGCGATCGCTACTTGTTCCAGTTTAGTTTGGATGAATCCAGCAATGGCTCAAGAACAAATATTACAAACATTAACAGTAACAGGACAGGGTATAGAGAGGATTCCTACTACTCTGACACAAGTGCAACTTGGAGTGGAAATTCAGGGGAAAACTGCAACAGAGGTACAGCAAAAAGTGGCTAGGCGCACCTCAGCTATTGTTGATTTCTTACGCTCTCGCCAAGTTGAAAGGCTACAGACTACTGGTATTCGCCTACAACCAAACTATCAATACAATAATAATGATCGGCGATTGGTGGGTTATGTTGGCACAAATACTGTCAGCTTTCGCCTCCAGACGGATCGGGTGGGTGTGCTGTTAGATGAAGCAGTTAAAGCAGGAGCTACCCGCATTGATGGGGTAAGTTTTACTGCTACTGATGAGGCGATTTCGGCTGCACAAAAAGAGGCTCTCCGTCTGGCAACTATAGATGCACAGCAACAAGCGGATGCAGTTTTGGATGCTTTAAATTTTAAGGCTAGAGAGATTGTCAGTATTCAAGTTGGTGGAGCGAATATTCCTCAACCAAGGATGATTAGAGCAGCCCAATTATCAAGATCTGCTACTGCGGAAAGCACTCCTGTCATTGGTGGTGAGCAGACTGTGCGAGCTTCTGTGACTCTGCAAATTAGGTACTAGGTGTGATTCTTACTTGAATATTGTGTCTTTTTTGTTGAATGAATGTGAAGTTTCTTAAAATATGGAATTAGTTCCTTGCTTTAATTGGAATTAATTCCTAAAATAACTTGACATCAATAAAATCTCAACAATCAACAATATTACAGAGATGGTGACTTCAAGGGAATTAGGCAGACTATATCGCAAAGCTCATAATTTGATGCGAAACATTGATGGGTTACAACCTCAAGAGTCTTTTGATGAACTTTTAAAATATCTTTTTTACAAGCAACATAATGAGCTAAGTGCTTCTGTTAATGAGCAACCCTCTATCACTTCTGTGAGAAAAGACTTTGTTTATTTTTTGGAAAAAACTGGTTCATGGCTCAAAAATATTTGGCGTGATAATAAAATATATTTAAGCGATCGCTGTTTAACGCAAATACATCAAATTTTATATCCTATTGTTTTTTCAAGTCTTAATTATGATATTCGCAGTCAAGGGTTAAAAGAGTTTCTAACGGGAGAGATACGTAAAGGTTTAGGGATATATTTGACTCCTGATGAAGTAGCAAAAGCGATTGTTGAATTTGTTAATCCTCAACCTGGTCAAAAATGTTTAGACCCTGCTTGTGGTTCTGGTACTTTTTTAATAGAATACGCTAAATTTATACAATCAAAATCCTCTGGTATTTTAGAAATATTTGGAATTGATAAAAATCCTAGAATGCTACTATTATCTGAACTAAACTTAAATCATATAACTAATATAAAATTTTATCAAAAGCTAGAAGATTCAATTCAAAACACTAATATTAATAATGAATATGATTTGATTATAACTAATCCTCCATTTGGAGTAACTTTAGATTCTAGACACTATGATTTTAAAAACTATATTACTTGTAAAGACCCAGAAGGATATATTTTAAAGAAACAGAGTAGCGAAATAGTTTTTGTAGAAAGATGCTTACAGTTTCTTCTACCAGGAGGAACTCTGGCGGTAATTGTTCCCAAAAGCTTTGCAACAAATAATAATTTGCAGTTTTCGAGGAATGTCTTAAAAAAATATGGTTATGTGTTCGCAATAATGAATTTACCTCCAGAAACTTTTGCCACTACTGGAACACAAACTAATACTCTTGTTTTATTTATTAAGAAATATAAATATGCAGCAGAAGCAAAGGAATCATTAAATTTATGTATAGCTAATATTAGTAATGTGGGATTCGATGCTACTGGTCGTTTTAGAGAAGGTAGTCAACTATCTAATATTAGCCATCAAATGAAGAGAGTTATTAACGGTAAAACTAAATCAGAATTAATCAAGCTTGTAAAAGTCAATAAAAAATCTCACAGCTTTGCTAACATAACTAATATTTTAATCAATCAGAATCAAGCTATTGGTTCTCTTAGGCTTCAGGACGTTTGTCAAGTAATATCTACAGGAAAAACACCAGCTAGAAAAGATTATACTGAAAAAGGATATTTTTTAATTAAAGTAGGAAATCTGACTAATTCGGGTATTAATTGGGAAGCTAGAGATAGAAACTTCATTAACTATTCAGCAATGGAGAAGCGCAAACAATCAAAAAAGAATTTATTACTTCAAAAATATGATATTCTTCTTACTTCTTCGGCACATAATCCTGTATATATAGCCAAAAAAAGTGATATTTTTGATGAAATTCCTGAATTTATTGAGCATCAAGAAGTATCTTTTGTAGGAGAAGTTATGCTAGTAAGACCAGATACTAATAAAATCAATCCTTTCATTCTATTGGCATTTTTAAGAAGTCCTGAGACTATTGCCAGAATTCAAAGTATGATCAGAGGTCAAACTGCACATTTACATTCAAAAGATTTAGGTGAATTAATAATACCTCCTGATGTTTTTGAGGACAACTCTAAATATGCACAAGTAGCAGCATTAATTGAGAAGCAAACATTGCTGAATCAAGAACTAAATCATATTAATGCAGAGCAGTACCGCTTACTAAGTAAATAGAATTATTAAGCTAAATTATATCTTGTTAAAGTTGAAGATAGAGTTGATGGTAACTCAGAAATATATTTTTCAATATTATCCCAATATAAACATTTTGCTAACATATCTATAATTTGATTATCAAATCCACCTTGATGCTCAATAAGATTGTCAATTGCCTTGATGAGTTGAGTTTTATTTTGATAATTACTACAATTTAGTTTTAGTTGTGTAGCAAATAATTGTAATTTTTTAAAAGTTAAGTTTCTGGAACGACTATAGATACTGATATTCTGAGGATAATGAATTTGAGATTTATCTCTACCAGGAAAAATTTGAGTTTCAATTCTATTTTCTTGATGAATAATGAGCGATATATAAATTAGCTTTCCTCTCATCAAATCGAATTTAAGTTGGAATGGCCAAATATTTAAGGGGGCATTCTTTCTAATATTAAAATAGTAATCTATCATGGCATAGGCAAAACCAGGACAAATAGATTCAACTTCCCATATTGAAGCTCTAATTGTATGAGGATTATTAAGGTCTGTAAAATCAAATAAAACAAAATAATAATATTTCGGTTCTAAAATTAGAGCTAGCTCATCTTTGTTTCTGATGCTTATAAGCCATTTTGAATCCTCTTTGCGTTCAATATCTTTAGAATTACAAGAAGAACATTGAGTCTCAATACTAGCTACAGCAGAACCACATTGATTGCACTTTCCTAATTGATCGACTCGATAACAGGTTTTAATTTCTCCATACTCATCGTCGCTAATTATTAAGTCTTTTCCTCTTGCTCCTGATTTTCCCCCAGGATAACCAGTAACAATACTAACAAGATGTTGACCAACATAACCCATTCTAGCTTGTGCTGTTTGATGGGTAATTGCAGCCCATTTGTTAATCTTTTGCTTGAGATCGATATATAAGTCTTGAATTAGTGCTTCTGATGATTCTAATGAACCTAACTTGTGTTCCATATTGAGAGCTTTAATTTATCGCCCACTATACCATCAAGTACTGGTTATAAAGTATCTATTTCAAAAGATTTAACTTCTAACACTTGACCAATCATTGCTGCTGTCATAATATCGTCTCGAATTTGACCTTGAATCTTGACTTGGGTAATGGATTTACATAATTCGGATGGTGGTTGATAAAGTTCGTAGGTTTTTCCTTGTGGAGTTACTAACGCCCACACTCCTAAACCAAAACCTTTTTTTTCAATTTTTCCTGTTGCTGTAATTTCCATAATTTTAATTATTTGAGATTTTATCAAACAGATTAGATTACAATTTGTTTCTAGTTTATGCTACAAGCTGTTGGGGAATTATGACTATTGTGGGTTTTCAGAGATTTTTTGCACCAATCCCACCTAGAAAAAGCGATCGCATTTGGCATTTTTGGTTGAGTCTGAGTTTGGGTTTTGCGGTTGTCTGCGGTTGGTTGGCTTTAAAACAGGGTTTTAGTGGTGAATGGGTAGTTCAAGATGATGCACGACAGCACGTATTTTGGATGTTGCGCTATCTCGATCCTCAATTGTATCCTAACGATTTGATTGCTGATTATTTTCAATCTGTTGCTCCAGTTGGTTACACTACTCTGTATAAGTTGGCTGCGACGGTGGGTATTAATCCCCTAGTGTTTAATAAGTTGCTTCCGACCGTAATTGGATTTATTTCTACTTGGTACGCTTTTTTACTCTGCAAACAAATCTTTCCTCTTCCTCTGGGTTGTTTTATTTCGACTCTGCTACTTAATCAAAATCTCTGGCTGAAGGATGATATTATCTCTGGTACTCCTAGGGCTTTTGTTTATCCTTTCTTTATGGCGTTTCTGTATTATTTTGCTAAACGCTCTTTAATTCCCTGTGGTGTTGCGATCGCTCTTTTGGGAATATTTTATCCCCAATGTGTGTTTCTAGCATCGGGAATGTTGATTTTACAATTGTTTGAATGGGAGGGAATTCGCCCTACTCTATCTCGTAACCGCAATGACTATTATTTTTGTTTTATTGGTTTGGCGGTAGCTTTTGTGGTGATGCTGCCTTATGCTCTTAATGTATCGGAATACGCTCCTACTATTACTCGCCAAGAAGCGTTAGAGTTACCTGATTTTTATGCGAAGGGGCGATCCAAGTTTTTTAAAGATAGTTTTTGGGGTTATATTTTCGGCGGTGGTAGGGGTGGATTGTTACCTAGTTCGTTATACGATCCTTACACTCTGGTTTTTGCAGTCTTTTTGCCCATTATTATCAGGTTTAAGGATAAATTCCCTTTTTTAAAAGAGATTACTCACAAAATATGGTTACTATTGCATTTAACTGTAGTTTCTGTAGTGATGTTTATCTTGGCTCATGCAGTACTATTCAAGTTACATCTTCCTAGTCGCTACACTGGACATAGTTTTAGGATTGTACTTTCTGTGGCTGCTGGTATAGTTCTAACTTCGATTTTAGATGCTTTGTGGAGAAAGGTTAAAATACCGCAAAATAGCTTTAAAATCGGGATTATCGGGCAAAAAATAGTTAGTGGCTTCTTGGTTGCTGCGATCGCCATTGCAATTGTGTTTTATCCGAGCTTTGTCAAAGAGTTTCCTGACAATAGCTACAAAATTGGTAATGCACAGGCTTTATATGAGTTTTTTGAACAACAACCCAAAGATATCATGATTGCTTCTCTGGTTCTAGAAGCAGATAACCTACCAACTTTTACCAAGCGATCGATTCTTGTCAGTCGCGAATATGCTATTCCTTATCATCTGGGGTATTATCGTCCCTATCGTCAACGAGTGATAGATTTAATTACAGCCCAGTACAGTACTGATATAGAAGTAGTTAAGGAGTTTATTCGCAAGTACAATATCACTTTTTGGTTGTTGGATGAAGGGAGTTTTATTGCTGATTATGTCCATGATAATAATTGGATTAGACAACATGAGCCAACCGCCCAGGAAGCAATTGCAAGTTTGCGACAGGGTAAAATTCCTGCTTTGATGGCGTATAAGGATAGTTGTGCTGTTTTTGCTGAAGGGGGATATACTGTAATCTCTGCTAAGTGTGTTTTAAGTAGGGAGTAAATATTTACCTAAGAGGATATCTGAAAAGTAATATCGGGTAAATTGCTACTGGTTTTTGCTCCCCCACAACCCCCCGATCCCCCCTTGATCCCCCCTTGGGAAGGGGGGATCAAGGGGGGAATAGGTTATAAAACTTCTCAGACAACCTCTAAATTAGATGTCAAATCAAGCTACACCTAACCCTGTATATTTACGAATATAAGGAGGTTGTAAACCCAAAATAATATCTTCCTTCGCCACACCCATAGAAATTAAGACATCAGCAATAGGTTGATCGGTTTGATTGCGCTGAATCCAAATTTTATTATCTCTAATTTCCAAATGAATTACACAGTTATAAATACGTTGATGTTCCTTCCAGCCCAAATCAATTAATAAAAACCTTTCTCTATCTACATCGAAAACAATTTCCGTTTCAATATCTCCTCCAATAACTTTTCCTTGAGTTTGTTCGGTTAAAAAATCTTGAATATATTGGCGATAACAAGTTACTTTATCCATTGTATGTTAACCTCATTAATCGGATCGTAAATAATTAAATTGATTTGATATTTTTTGATGGCAGCTTGGGGTAAATCGCGATAAAAGAAAGATTGATAAGCAAAGATAGGTACTGCTAAATAAAGTATTCTCTCTGGTTCGGTTGCGTCTAAAACTAAACGATAATTTAAAAACTGCCCTAATGCCAAATGAAAATCAAAAACCGCCGAATCACTTAAAAAACTTTTAATTTCTACCGCAATTTTTTGACCTTCTTTTTCTGCTCCTAACACCTTTTCTGCACCCAGATCGATTTGAATTTTATCTTCTTCACCAAACTTAATTCTTAAAGGATCGTGGGTGATTTGCCATCCTTCCTTTTCTAAAGCGTGTTTGACAGCATCATGAAACTTATCTTTAGCGGACATTAACCAAATATTGCGCTCTTTATTGCTATTTTTAGCATATCTAAATCTGATTCATTGGGTTTGATGAAGATGTGGTTAGTTTTCATGAAAGCCTTTTGCTGTCAATTGCTGCCAGCCTTTACTCTCTTTTTTGTCTTGTACAGATACTAATTTCACATATTCGGTAGTAACTTCTAGTTGTCGATCTTGTGACCAAGTAAGATAACGAAGAGTCTTACCACTAGGCATAACTAATTGTTGAAAATCTTTACTTTGTTCTGGGTTGCGGAGAATTTTCCTATCTAATAATACTAGGGTGTTGATGGGAGCAGCAAGAACTTGAGGTCGATCGCGATGATCTGCTACTTGACTGGATAGATGGGGTTGTTGATATTCCCTCATATACACAGCAACAATACGTTTATGGAGTGGGTGAGACAGAATTGCTGTAGTTTCAGGGTCAAAATTCTCTCTGATAAATTCCATTGGTTCAATAAATTTAGCATCAAAACTGCGGATTTCTCGCCAAGTGGGAACACCAGTAGGACCGAAAATAAAGAAGAGTCCATTAAGACTAACTATGGTAGCAGTTAATAAAGCCCATCCCTGACGCTTCCTTTGAAAGAAGTGTTCGCTAAAACTCACAATTGCTAATGCACCTAGTAAGATAAATCCAGGCATAATGGTGAGAGTTTGAGCTTTACGGCGTAAATGAACTAGGAGAAAATAGAGAAATCCAGGTATTATCGATAAGGCGATCGCACTATGACCCCAATTTTTGCGCCAACTCCTCAGCCAATTGGGTCTTTTGATGGCTATAACCCATAACATGGGAATAAGTCCTAATCCTACTGTCCGCAAGAGGGCTTTGAGTAGCAGGAATACGTTATCAATAATTTTAATTAGAGAGTCTGCATCTCCTCTTTCTGTATGAACGGGTAGCCACTGTTGTACCATACCCCAATAAGTATCCCAACCACCAGAACCTATAATTAGAGGTGTCATCCATAGAGCGATCGCAGCTAACCCCATAAATACCGCAACTGCTACATCTATTAATGTGAATTTACCTTTTCTCAGTCCGAAAAATGTCGCTACTAAAGACAAAGGTAATAGAAAAAAGGGAGTACTGGGACGAATACCACCTGCTAAACCCATTAATATCCCTAAACCAAATAAAGCTTTTTTGTCTCCTAAACCAGTGTGGTAGGCTGCATAGTCAATTAACACTACCCAAGTAAACTCCAGCAGATGGGATAGTGCCATTTCCCCATTAAACCAAAGTATGGGACTAGTCAACATTAATAATGAAGCTGTCCAACCCACTCGCCTATTAAACCAAGTTGTCCCAATGATGTATAACATGGCAGCAGCTACCCCCGATGCTACCACATTGACCATAACTAAACTAGCAGTAGGATTGTGGAGAAATAAATTAAAAAAGCGAGCAAAGTAAATAAAAATCACGAACATACCAGGCATTTGCGGTTGTTCTAATCGCACATCCAAATTTTCTACTGCTAAGGCAAAATTTCCCCCATCTCCCCAAGCAATCTGACTTTGAAACGGAAGACGAGTAGCTACACCTAGACAAAAAAGCGCGATCGCTGGTACTATTTGACGGTTTCTAGTTTTAAGTGAGAAATTGTTGCTAGTTGTTGGACTAGTAGGGCTTACTGACATTGGTAATATCGTTTTTATTTAAGTTTGCTACAGATGGGGGAGACCTTCGGTAGTCGCTTCGCGAGTGGGGAAGTGGGGAAGTGGGGGATTGGTATTAGATGGGTTATTTGTAGCAAATATTTAGCAATTTGGTGTAACAAATTAAGGTTGTGAAGCAAAAAATCAGGAAAATTCCCCTTTTAACCTAAAATCTTATCAAACTACTATTAACAAATAGCTAAAGGCGGTTGAAACTACTGCTAGACATACAAAATCCACCAGAAGCGGATAGCACTTTAATCAATTAGCTTTACTAAGTACCAAGTGCAAAATTATTTGTATATTCCCTATTGCCTATAATAATTTCTAATTTGTATATGGGTAAGTCAAGAGCGTACCTAGTAAGAGCAGAATTTCGCTCTTCCCCAATCCCCAATCCCCAATCCCCATTACCTCTGACCTCTGACCTCTGACCTATTCCCTGTTAACTATCTCAACTATCAATTAATTTTGCATAACTACTTAATATGGTTTTCCCTGTATCGAATCATCAAAGACAACCATTTTTTATTTTCGCTACTTATATTACAGTAATCATTGCTGGTCTTTTATCCTATGGCTACAAATTAACTTCCAGTAATATTTATAATCAAGTTCCTGCAATTATCTCTTTACTCAATCCTGAATTGTATAACAATGATTTTTATATTCAGGAAATGACCCAATTCACTCCTAGATATTACTACTATCATTTAATTTATTTGGGAGTTAAGTTAGGGTTTAGTTTGCCTTGGGTTTGTTTCGTTTTATATCTTGTTGCCTTTAGTTCTTTTTTGATAGGCTTATATGCTCTTGGCAGAATATTTAATCAATCTCGATTATCTGCTACTGTCTTTACCTTTTTAGGTTTTGCTGCCACAGTCAATGGCAGAATTGGTCATGCAGATTTGTTTCGTAGCGATCCTATTCCTGCTACTCTGGCAATGGGTTTAGTTGTTTGGGGATTTTATTTCTGTTTTCGGCAAAAGTGGATTTTAGGTTATTTCTTTTTTGGTTTAACCTGCTTGATGCAATTTTTAGTGGGTGCTTTACCTGGTATTTTAATGACTTTACCGCTATTGATATCAGGGAAGAAAAATAAAAATTTCCAGCAAATATTTTTTTCATTTTGCGTTTTAGGGATGTGTGCCAGTTTAATATATATTCCTATGCTGTTGTCTGGTAATACTAATAGTGGCTCAATAAGTAATGAAGAATTTGTCTATCTCTATGGATATATCCGTCATCCTCATCATTTGATTTTTTCTTCTTTTGGGTTAAAAGGTTCGCGAGGCTGGCTGAATTTTATTCTTTTTACTGTTGGTGGCTTGCTCTGTATTCAAAGCTCTAAATCTTTAGATAAACCTATTAAACTACAGTTAAGTCTGGTTGTTTTAGTTTCTAGCTTGTTACTTTTAGTTAATTATCTTTTTGTGGAAATTTATCCTATAGATTTTATTGCTAAACTACAGTTTGCTAGGACAACTCCTTTTGCTCAGTTAATGATTTTGATTGGAATTAGTGTTTTAGTAGAGGAAGAATACAAGAAAGGTAATATACCTATTGTTTTTTTGTTGATTATTGCTCCTGTGTTAAGAGGCGCAGGGATACTATTATTAATTTTAGGATTTAGTTTGTGGTTGGAGGGTCGCGAACAAAAAAATGCTCAATACCCTTCTAATGTTGTTATTTTCTCTTGGGGATTAATTTCTGTATTTTTTCTTTCTGTCTATTACCAGCTATATTTTATTGTTGCTCTATTTATCCTCAGTATTGTAGCAGCAGTTTGGCAATCTAAAACCAAGGATATTGAAAATATTGCTAGTAAATCATGGGTAAAGTTATTGTCCCTTGGTTGTTTATTATTTTTAATGCCTAGAACTTTTTTCCCTGATGGAATTATTGTTAATTTATTCTTTCTGCTTTGGTTGGGGTTGCAAAGAAATAAATTTATCGTTCAAAGAGTTAAGGGAATATCGATTTTTTTATTTATAGTTTTTATGATTTTATATAAACACTATGATTTGTTTTTGTTTGGCGCGATCGCATTTCCGTTGCTTTTAGATAAATTGATCTTTAATTTTAAAATTAAAAGGCTCTTTGTTTTTAGTTTAGCTACTGTTTTTGCTGCCTACTTTAGTCTTAATCTATTAAGAATTTTACCTCCTACATTATCTAGCTTCTTTCAATCTAGAATCAGAATTAATCCTGTTTCTGATAATGACGTAGTAGTTTTAGCTAAAAAATTTCAAGAGCTAAGTTCAGAAAATGCTTTAATATTAGTTCCACCTTTAGATGAGAAGTTTCGCTTTTATTCCCAAAGATCGATAGTTTTTACTTTTAAAAGTTTTCCTTTCACTGACGCAGGAATTAACATTTGGAAAAATCGTCTAGAAACTCTTTCGGAAACAACAAACTTTAGCAAATATACTCTCGATACTTTTTACGATCAGCATAGTAATAGTGAAATAATTGCTATTGCCAAACAGTTTAAGGCTAATTATATACTTACCCGTGTTGATTGGCATCCTAATCTAGATGGCTCAATAGTAGCCGAACAAGGAGATTGGGTGATTTATCAAATTAATTAAACTTGAGGAAAGACGATACTGTTTAACAATTAAGTCTATATTTTTTGGACTGAAAGTTTTGTAAAGAGTCGGTTTAAACCGACTTGATATATGAGACAGAAAATTTATTTCTTGACGGGTTATGATACCAAATCCGATAACAATAGTATCCTTATTTTTATAGTCTGGGTCGTCAGACTTCGCCTGTATAGCAGTAGGTTTTAACCTATCAGCTATAAGTATGTTTTGGTAATCGGATTTCGTATGATTCTTATCACGCCTCAAGTTGCCAAAGTAGATGAGCGCTCGCTACACATAGAATCATATTGTCTCGCGCCAAGAGGCAAAGACGCAAAGAAGAACGCAAAAAAGTAGGTTGGGTTAAACGATAGTGAACCCAACAATTACCTGTATATGTTGGGTTTCGTCCCTCTTGTTACGAAATGTGCTTCGGTGGGGAAAGCCAAGGGACTGCGTCGCGCACCGCGACTTTAAAAGTCCCGTCCAAGACCGCAGTGAAAGCGCAACCCAACCTACAATTTAGTATCTGTAAGCTCTATAATTGTAGTTATTTAAGATCGTATAAGAATATAAATGAGCCTTCAGTTTCAAACAAGTCTTGCTGAACTCCAATTTCATCTAAATATTTTTTAATCGCTTTATTTTCTGAACGAACATTAGCATGAGAAAATAATAACCAAACTCTAGAATTTCCTCTTAAGTTATCTAAATCAGCTTTGTATCTTTGCCATTCTGGTTCTGATAAACCTTTCCCATGAATATGATCTAGATCGTCTATGCCAATAATGTAATCTTCTTCTTCATAACCATATTTATCTGCATAGTATTTGAACTGATAGATACCTCTTTGATACACATATAGTATATCTCCTGGTTGTTGATGCTCCTTTAAATATTGGAGAACTTCTTTGATTTCTTCTCTGCGTTGGGGGTTAAATAATTTTGCTCCTCCTTCTAGGAAGGGAAATCCTAAAAGTAGAAGAGTTAGAAATCTTGTCAAGGTAATTTTGATTTTTTGTTGTTTTTGAGCAGATTTTGCCCATTGGGTTACAGCTATTGTTCCCCGTGCAATAGGAATAATAAAGAAAGGACTTAGAAATAATACTAGGCGACTGCGGAAAGGATATAGATGTAATCCTGCTGCGAATAAAGTCATCAATATAGGAGATAATAACCACAGCAATTTGAGTTTATCTTTACGGAAATAGACAGTACAACCTATTAAAAAGAAGATAATTGCTAGTACATCTAAGACTGTTTCAAATCCTAGAGGCTTATAAAAAAATTTACCTAACGCATTGAGATACCAGATAATATCAAAAAAAAAGTCAGGGAATGCGCTTCCCCAAGAAGTTTGTAAGTTTTCGTTATTACTTGCTGGTTGAATGAATAAAAAATAGCAAACAGTAAAACTACATAAGCTAGTAAAGTAAATAACTATCTTGGGGATTAGATTGTGTAAGTATTTTCGGTAAGTTTTTTGAGATATTAAAATAATTGTTTCTACAATTACCATTGCTCCTAAGACTAAAATTGCTGGATGGGATAGCCATAAAGCCATAGAAACTGTAACAGAAATAATAATAGTTTTAAATGGAGTTGATTTCTTTTTGCTAAGGGGAAATAAGACGAGAAATAACAACAAAGCTATGGCAACATCGCTCGAATATTGCTTGACTTCTGAAGCATAATATATTAAGGAAGATACGCTGGTAAATAAAACTAATGCTATGAATTTTCCTTGAGAGTTCAGATACCAAGAAGCAATTTTGGCAAACAAAAAAATACTAATAATTCCTGCAATACAAGGAAACAGTCTTAAGGCATATTCATTATTACCGAATATCTCAATAGCTAATTTTTCTAGCCATAAAAAGCCAATAGGTGCAGCTTGATCATAGTCTAAAGGTTGTCCTAATTCACTATAGGAACGATTAACTATATTTAAGGCTAATACTGCTTCATCTGCCCACAAAGAACGATTTGATAAATATTGAACTAAGCGAACTGTAATACCAAAGATAATAATTAGCCAGGAAAAAATATTAATGGGGTGGGCAATGCCCACCCTACTTGTATGTAATAAAATCTTTTTTTGGAGTTGCATTCCTTTGTAAGATGATTTTTTACTTGACTATTTACTATTTACTCTGAAATTGACTACGGGGTGCTGGTGCGCCTCGCAATAACCCTTCAGTGCTTAAATCTTCGTCTATTTCTTCCCAGTGGATACCATAACCCCCTCCGCAAACTTGCCATTTTTCTCTTTGTTCAGGGGTAGCTGCTAATAATCTGGGATACCATACTAAAGGAACAGTGATAGTTCTACCATCCATAAGATCCACACTAATAGTATCTTCTGTAAAATAGACATTTTGAACTCTCTCATCGGCTCTAATTGCCAAAATACCCATACCAAGACTCCATAAGTATTGTTTGATTTTCTTTTACTAATGATTCTAACTTTCTTAACTCTTTGCCTCTAAATCCAATACTTTTAGCCAATGCAACAGGCTCTAACCAAAATTTTGCAGAAAGATTATCTCTATCTATGTGAATATGAGGCGGTTCGTTTGGTTCATGGCTGTAAAAATAAAAACGGTAAGCACCAATTCTTAAAACTGTCGCCATTTTGATCGGTAGGTTAACTTAGTTAATCTCTACCATCTCATTATGATCTAAAGCCTTGCTTCTAAGCAGGTACATGAATTTTGTCTTTTCCTGCTAGGTCAAAAGCTTGGTGAACTACTTTTAAGGCTTTGACTCCGTCGCTTTCTGCTACAACACAACTGATTTTGATTTCGGAAGTGGTAATCATTTGAATGTTGATGTTTTCTTTTGCTAGTGCGGAAAAGAATTGGGCTGCTACTCCTGGGCATCCTATCATTCCTGCACCGATAATGCTAACTTTGGCGATCGCATTATCCACAATTATTTCACCACAATTAATGGTTTTGGCTAGTTCACTAAGAGCATTACGAGCAATTTCTGCATCTTCTTGGGCGACGGTGAAAGCGATGTCACGGGTGGGAATATCGTTAATAACTCGACAACGTTGAGACTGAATAATAGTGTCAACACTAATGTTTTCTGTTGCTAGTAAACCGAATATTTGGGCTGCCATTCCTGGGCGATCTGGGACGTGGAGAATGGCTAGACGGGCTTGATGACGGTCTAGGGCTACTCCTCTGACTGGGGGTACTTGGGTGGGGATAGAAGCAGGAGAAATGAGGGCAGAAGTCTCAATATCAAAGGCTTCACAAAGAACTAGGGAAGCGCGATCGCATTCATCTTGGTGAACTACGCAACTTACTTTCACTTCTGAAGTAGAGATCATCTGGATGTTAATCCCTGCATCAGCAAGGGTTTTAAACATTTTGGCTGCAATCCCAGGACGACCAATCATCCCTGCTCCAGAGATGGCAATTTTGGCTATTTTGCGATCTACCATTACTTCTGCTTCTTCTGTGGCGGTGGGTTGACTCCGAAGAGCAGGTGCGATCGCTTCTGCTACTGCTTCTGCTTGTTTCAGTACTTCTTCAACTACTGTAAAGGCAATGTCGTTAGTATTAAACTCATGAACTGATTGAATAATCAGGTCAATATCAACATTTTTGCTGGCAATTGACCCAAATAGACTAGCAGCTATTCCTGGGCGGTCGGGAATGCGTAGTAATGCCACTTTCGCCTGATTAGTGTCTATTTCTACTCCATCTACTGCTTTAGCTATTTCTAATCCTGACAGCGATCGCGCTTTGGGAGAAGGGCTAGTAACTCTTGTTCCTGGTGCATCACTCCAACTGGATAATACTACTAGGGGAATGCCAAAGTTACGAGCTATTTCTACTGCCCGAGGGTGTAATACACTTGCACCAAGACTTGCCAACTCTAGCATCTCATCGGCGGTAATTTCTTCCATCAGTTGGGCTTCTGGAACAATGCGAGGATCGGTAGTCAGGATACCTGGTACATCAGTATAAATTTCACAACGATCTGCTTGTAAACAAGCAGCCAGAGCCACCGCAGAAGTATCCGATCCACCCCTTCCTAGGGTAGTAATTTCTAAATGTTCCCTGCTACTAATCCCTTGAAACCCTGCAACTACTACGACTTTCCCTTCATCAAGATGCTTTTTCAGGCGACTGGTATTAATTTCTAAAATTCTGGCGCGGGTGTGTTCTGCTTCCGTTACAATACCAACCTGCGCCCCTGTTAGGGAAATCGCGGGCTGTTGTAATTCCTGTAATGCCATACTTAGTAAAGCAATGGATACCTGTTCTCCTGTAGATAGCAACATATCCATCTCTCGGCGACAGGGGTTAGAGGAAATTTCTCGGGCTAAAGCTACTAAGGTATCGGTGCTTTTTCCCATAGCAGAAACCACCACTACCAAACTGTTACCCTGTTGTACTGTCTTAGCTATCCGTTCAGCAACTGCTTTAATTCTTTCTACCGAACCAACGGATGTACCACCATACTTTTGAACTACTAATGCCATATCCCTTTACTCTTTTAAACCCATTTAAGGCATGGCTTATGATATCAGGTATTACTTGTTAGTTTCCACTGCCTCTTAAATTTATGTTTTTTTTTCCGAGTTCTCGTTTGGAGATCGCTGCTCTCGTAAATCTGGGATTTCTGGCGATCGCATGGATCAGCCCCAAAAAACTCCTCACTCCTATGGGTTATCTCCACGCCTGGGTATTGGGGGTATTAGTCTGGGTAACTCTCCAATGGCAAGGTTATTTAGTTGTTGTCTTCTACTTCCTGGTGGGTTCAGCAGTAACTAAAATTGGTATGGCACAAAAAGAAGCAGAAGGAATAGCCGAAAAGCGTTCTGGGATGAGAGGTCCCGAAAATGTTTGGGGGTCTGCATTAGTTGCCACTATTTGTGCTATAGCAACTATATTTGTGGATTCACCGTTAAAAGAGTTACTAATCTTAGGATATGTTGCTAGTTTCGCCACCAAGCTATCTGATACTACCGCTAGTGAAGTCGGGAAAGCTTATGGTCAAAGGACTTTTCTGATTACTACTCTTAAACCAGTACCTAGAGGCACAGAAGGAGCGATAAGTTTAGAAGGGACTCTGGCTGGAATTGTTGGCTCTATTGTGATCGCTGTTGTGGGATGGGCTGTAGGCTTAATTAATCTTTACAGCATAATTATCTGTTTAATAGCTGCCTTTATTGCTACTAATATCGAAAGTGTCATTGGTGCAAGTATTCAATCTCGCTTTCTTTGGTTAACTAATGAAATAGTGAATATTTTAAACACTGCGATCGGTGCAATAGTAGCGATCGCAATTGGTCTAGCTATTGATCTTTAAGTTGATTGTTAGTTGTATTGTTGTTATGTGTTAGTTGTATTGTTGATCGAAATAGTAGGGATAAGTAATACAATCACCCCTACCATAGCTTGTCAACGACCCACCGACGGAGTCGGGGGCTTGAAAAATAGCCCATAAGTTGACCAGTCTAAGTTCCTTGAGAACTACGTTAACGGCAAGTGTTAAAGTTCCTACCTTGGGGTGCGTGCCAGCTTCATGCTCTAGAACCAAGTAGTTAAACAGCTTTAAACGGGCGGTGATGGGGGCTTATTACAACGGTTATAACTACCTTTGCTGTAATCGATCAACGAATAAAAGCCCCCATCCCAGGGCAGTGCTGCTTGGATACTACCGACCGTTAACTTTGACGAGGCAAACATTACCCCAGAAATGGGAGCGGTTTTAAAGCTAGGTTTCCAACCAAAAAACCTGCACTTTTATTTATAAACCCTGACTCTCAATTCCTCCCTAAATCGGGACGTGAGGGTCTCCTTGAGAGAAGAAGATGAAGAGAGGAGTAGGAGGAAGTTTTGCTCCCTTTTCCCCCTGCACCTCCACTATTTATTTAACTACCTCTAAATAGAGATTATATCATTACTGGTTAATTCAGTAGCTTCAAAACCTCGGAAAGATGCAATTAAATCTCCATCTCGTAAGATGTCATTACCTTCCAAACTGTAGTCATTGATTGAACCAGAAAGACGTAATTTGTCTATTCCAGACTCGAAGTCTTGGATAATCGCGAAATCGTTGCTACCACCAGCACTGTAGTAAGCACCATTTTGATTTCCTAGAACAAAAACATCTGCGCCTTGACCACCCTCTAGGATATCTAATTCATTCGCTCCTGCAGCATGATCGTTACTACCGTTGAGAGTATCATTGCCTTCGTTTCCAAATAGCTTATCATCTCCTAAAGAGCCTACTAGCTTATCATTTCCAGCACCACCTCTGAGAGTATCAGCATCTCCTAAACCTCTAATTAAGTCAGCACCGTCAGTACCTTCTAACTGGTCACTGTTGGGAGTCCCTGTGATCATGTTAAAAATTTCTTCTCCAGGGTTAGTAACAACACCATCATTAACAGTAACAGTAACAGTAGCAGTATCAGTCCCACCATTGCCATCGGAGATAGTGTAGGTAAAGCTATCAGTGCCAGTAAATCCAGCATCAGGAGTATAGACTAATTTATCATCGCTCTTATCCCCTGGAGTAGCATTATTATTGCGGACTACTGTT